>Ga0116223_10000013_pt1 | contig 229236 bp, 186 predicted proteins | sample Sb_taG_3_FD_90092 | JGI IMG/M metagenome (GOLD analysis project Ga0116223, IMG submission 90092) | Peat soil microbial communities from Weissenstadt, Germany - Sb_50d_a_PC metaG | ecosystem: Environmental > Terrestrial > Soil > Wetlands > Peat | place: Germany: Weissenstadt | collected... | reverse complement strand
GGGCTATAGGCCGCCGGCGCCGGCGGCCTATAGCCCCCTGGTTTCACCGGGTTCAGTTTCAAGACCTGAGGCTGTGATGTAAACTCTCTCACACGCCGTGGTACAAAAACTCCATCAGGTCAGGTGCTCGCAAATCCCTATTGCGCCCCGAAGCGGGTCTCGCCGTATTTCACCTCGGCCGGGAACTGCTGGATCAATGCGAGCGCCTTCGCCTTGCCCGGAGGAGGTCTTGACGCATTCGGGAACGCGCCAGGTGTTCTTGGAAACGAGGGCGTCAATCACTTGGAAGGCCCCGGCTTCTTCGACGTGGACGTCGCGCTATCCCGCCGGTTCCCAATCACGGAAAGGCAATCCCTGGAGATCCGCTGGGAAACCTTCAACGTCGAAAACCGAGTTAACTTCGTGAATCCTGGGACCGCCGGCATCGCTGCTGTGGGTACGAGCAACACCGTCCTGGGAAGCGGCCCCACATTCGGCATGATTTCATCGGATGTTGCCCCGAGGATCATGCAGTTCGCGGTCAAGTATGTCTTTTAGGTATTAGTTTAGGACGCCCAAAAGAGCGCGGCGCGCGGGACGCTCTACGGTGCTGATTCGCACCGTGCCGTCCCGCGTCCGCCGGCACAGGCTGTAACGTGGTGGATAGCCGTTTCTGGGTAGCTCAACCTGGGGCCCGGTCCCCGCAACACGACGGCGTGATCGCTCCGCATCGGAAGTTACTCCCTACTCGGTCTGTTGCAGGGTAGGTTTTCGGGCACACGCCTCGGCGCGGTACAAGGCCACTCTGCGATTCCGCGGCTCTACCCAAGCCAGTGGATCTCTGCGGGATTCCTCCCATGCGACTCCGGCCACGTCTTTGGATGTCCGAGCACGATCGGGGCGACGACATGGTATTGCTCCGGCAATCCGAGGTCGCGCTTTGTAGCGGGCAAATCGAGCCATGGGCGTGCGAGACCGATCCAACAGGTCCCAAGGCCCTCGTCACGAGCTGCCAGCATCAAGATTTCGGCTGCGAGGCAACAGTCCTCCGCGGATTGAGTGTCCGCCGACTTGGCCAGAACAGTCACGAGCGCAGGGGCATGATGAAAGAGCACATAGTTTGGATCTTCCAACATCTGCCGCAATCGTGCACCCTGCGAAGTTTGCGAGAAGGGGGACTGCGAGAAATTCGCAAGTAACCAAGTCTGTGCACGCTTGGCGCAGTCATTCACGGCATCGCGGCCAAGCAAGACGGCGAATGCCCACGGCTGCAGATTCATCGCGCTCGGCGCGAGTACCGCTGTATCGATCAGCTTCTCGACCGTTGATCGGTCGATCCGCCGATCCGTATAGTCCCGAACAGCCCGCCGCTGCTTGATGACGTTCATTAACTCCACGAAAAACCTCCACTGCTCTGGTCACTGTCTACTATGGCTTTAGCGACTGGGACGGTAGCCGAGGCGCAGAGCTAAACTACCTCTGCGCCTCGGCTACCGCGCGAGCTTTTCGGCTAGCAGGCGACCAGTTCGTTCGCGGTCGCGAAATCGTTCCATGATTCCAGGGTCTGTCTCACTAAGACTGGCCGCAGGAGCCTATCCAGTCGCCTCAAGCGCCGACGGCGGTTTTCTTATGCACGACTTCCGGGACTTCCCCCCGGTAGAGAGTCTTCAGGGTGTCCACCACCTCATCATGCGAGAGTTCAGATGTCTTTCCCGGGATTCTGGCCTCGGAGTGAGCGACGACATCATCCATAGAGAGAATCCCCTCAAGCTTGCCGTCGGCGTTGATCACGGGCAAGCGCCGCACCTTCGCGTGGGCCATCGTCGCCAGGGCGACGCGAACGTCATCTTCTGGCTTGCACGCAAACACTTTTCCGGAAGTGACTTGGCCCACCGCGATTTCTCCTGCCAATCGATTCCGAGTTCCCAGAGCGATGCACACGTCTCGGTCAGTTACTACGCCGATGACCTGCTGCTGAGCATTCACAACGGGAAGAATTCCGCAGTTCCGGTTCCACAGAATTTCTACTGCGGCGCCCAAGTTTGTCTCGGGTGTGCAGCTGGCCGGTGTGCGCATCATCACGTCTCTTACTTTCATCTTCGGTCTCCTTTCCTACAACCTACGAAGAACGGTCCCCCGAACATGATCTCAGCGGGTTCTGTCGTGGGCCGAAAGGATGTGACTGAGATCGGAGACGGACGCAGTCTTGCATCCCAGCTGAAAGCTGTCAGTGACGAGGATCACATGCAATCGTTTAGTAACCAGATATCTTCCGAAATGTAACAGAAGCGCAATAACGGAAGGACGTAAAGCGACGAGCACTTTCTGAGTGCGTGGCCTGTAAGCGGTTGACCGTTAAGTCGGCACACTAAATGTGCTGCAGATTGCCTTCGTGTGCCGGCTTACTCTGAAGCAATCTACGTGGACGTATAACGCGGTAGTCGAAAATTGACCCGGTACCTAACGGTCGCAAAAGCGCGAAAGCCGCAGAGTGGCGTCCGCTGCGAGTGCCAATGCGGCGTACGCTACTGCGGAGGCGGAACAGCGCCCGCCAGGAACAGCGTGAGCACGCGATCGCTCTCGGAGCGCCGCGCGACCTTGAAGAGCACGTCCTCGCCCGGCTTCAGCTTCGCCATCTGAGCGCGGTAATCCGCGAGAGAGTTGACCGGCGTGTGATTGATCTCGATCACCACGTCGCCGCGAGCAAAACCGACGTCCTCGCCAAAGCTCGCGGGATCGACTTGCGTCACGACGGCGCCGCTCAGCTTGCCCATGCCGAGCTTGTGCGCGAGATCGGGCGTCAGATCCTCGGTGTGGAGGCCGAACTGGCTCGGCTCCTCGGTCTGATCGGGCTCTTCCGAATCATTCTCGGCTGACGCAGGGAAAATCTTGGAACGGTCCGCGACGGTGAGCGTTACTTCCTTCGCTTCCTTGTTGCGCACGTACCGAACCTGGACCGACTGCCCGATCGGAGTCTGCGCGATTGGATTCACGAGGTCCGCGCCGGTGTGCACCGGCTGGCCGTTGACGTTGGTAATCACATCGCCGGCCTGCAAGCCAACTTTTTCCGCTGGGCTGCCCGGCTCGACCGCTTCGACCACAATGCCATACGGCGCGCCCAGCTCCTTCATCAAAATCGGATTGTTGCTGTTCTCTTCCTGGAAAGTGACGCCGATCGATCCGCGAATCACCTTTCCGGATGTGACGAGCTGGTTGTAAACCGTGATCGCCGTATTCGACGGTAGCGCAAAGCCGACGCCCTCGAAACCGCGGCTGCCGGTATAGATCGCCGTGTTGATGCCGATCACTTCCCCGGCCATGCTAACGAGCGGCCCGCCGGAATTGCCGGGATTGATCGCCGCGTCGGTCTGAATGAATCGCTGGAACTGCTTGCCCACGGTCGAGCGGTCTTTCGCGCTGACGATGCCTGCGGTAACCGTCGAATTCAATCCGAATGGGCTGCCGAAAGCCAGGACCCAGTCCCCGACCTGCACGCCGTCGGAATTGCCGAGCTTGGCCACGGGCAAATCGTGATCCGCTTCAATCTTGATGACCGCAAGGTCGGTGTCCTTATCCGTGCCGATCACGCGCGCGCTGTAATGGCTGGAATCGCCGTCGAGCGCGACCTGAATCTTGGTGGCGTCGTCGATCACGTGGTCGTTCGTGAGGATGAAACCCCTCTTATCGACGATGACGCCGGATCCCAGGCTGCGCTCTGCGTCGGGAGCGTCGTCGGGAGAATCGAAAAAGCGGTCGAAGAAATCCTGAAAATCCTGGCCGTGCGGGGTCTTGCCCCCGGTTTTAGGCTTTTCGATTACCTGCGTGGTCGAGATGTTGACGACGGCCGGTCCCAGACCCTTCGAGATGCTGGCGAATGCGCTCGAGAGGCTGACCGGATCGGGAATCCCGAGCAGCGACGCGCCGTTGGGCGCCTGCGCACGCGTTGCCATCGCGCGACCGGAAATCAACGTGCCGATCAGAATGCCAAGGCAGAGTGTAATCGCCACCAGGAGGGATGCGACCACTTTCCGGCGTCTCATCCAGCTCCACAGCTCCTGAAATTGAATTCCCATCCTGGTGCTCCTTGGCGACAGCGCCGGAGATTCCAAAGTTTGAGTATAACACCCATCGCGGTGGTGCAAGGCGGCCCCGCGAACCCATATGCCGTTTCGACCAAGAGTCCAGGCCATGAACCGGTACCGCGAGGCATTTGCCAACCCGTGGGTCCGGAGGTACAGTCTCTCCGCCCGAAAAGCACTCATCCCGGCCGGTTGCGACCCGCCGGCTTCCATCTAAGGCGAACCGAATGAAAACCGATTTCGGCGTGATCGATCATGTGGACCGCCAAGATAGGCCTATCCACGAAACGTACGACAGCCGCCTAAAACTGCTCGAGCTTTGCGACAAGGCCGGATTCAGCACCTACCACATCACCGAGCACCACTTCACGCCGCTCGGCCTCGCGCCGTCGCCGATGATTTTTCTGGCCGCAGCCTCGCGAATCACGCAGAAGATCCGATTCGCGCCGCTCGTGCTGATCGCGACGCTCTACAACCCTCTGCGCCTGGCGGCCGAAATCTGCATGCTCGATCACCTGACGCACGGCCGGTTCGAAATCGGAACTGGGCGAGGAGTCTCCGGCGTGGAACTCGGTTTCTACAACGTAACCGAGCAGGAAGCGCCGGCCATCTACAGCGAGGCGATGACGGTGTTGATGGCCGCGCTGACCAAGGACGTGGTCGATTTTCACGGCAAATATTTCAACTTCACGAACGTCCCGATGGAAATGAAGCCCCTTCAGCAGCCGCACCCGCCGATGTGGTACGCCACTAACAGTCCCGAGAGCGCTGCGCGGGCGGCCCACCAGAATATGAACATGGCTTCCCTGCTCGCGGCGACTGAAGCCCGCGGAGTCATCGCCGCCTACAAGGACGCCTGGAACGCAGCGCACTCCGCGAGCGGCAAGAAAATGCCCAAGGCTGGCATCGTGCGCAATCTCTACGTGGGAGAAACCGACCGGCAAGCGGAAGAGCGTGGAGCGTTTGGCTCAAAGGGATTTTATGAAAGCCTTGTCTATCTGTGGCGGAAATTCAATGTCACGGGCGTGAGCCTCGAGGAGGTGATGCGCGCCAGCACGGCGACCCTCATTACCGGCACTCCCGCAACCGTGCGCGCGAAAATCGAAGAGCAGCTCGAGCAAAGCGGTGCGAATTATTTTGTCACGCGCTTTGCCTACGGGAATCTCACCCACGAAGAGAGCGTCCACTCGCTGGAGCGCTTCACCGCCGAGGTGATGCCCCATTTCCAGCGATAATGGCGCACCCGCACGAAACCTTCGCGACGCCTACAGCGAGCGCAGGTAATTCAGCAAATCCTGCTTCTGCTGATTAGTCAACGCATTGAACAGGTGGATCACGCTGTTCGCTTCCGATCCCGGACCCGCGTGATCCTCGATCGCCTTGAGCAGCCCGCCATTCGCCGGAGTTGCGCGGCCGTCGTGCAAGAAGAAGATGCGCTGCCCCACGCCCCACAGCGGAGCCGTGCGGAATTCCTCGCCGCTGGCTGATCCTTGCGAGACGTGGTCGGCCAGCCGAGATCCCATGTTGTGCACCAGCAGATCCGAAAACAGCGCCACATTTTGGTCGCTCAGCCCAAGCGTGAACGCCGAGTCGGCCGTCTGAAGCACGGGCGTGTGGCACAAATCGCAGTGCACTTGAGAGAACACACTTTGCCCATCGGCAATCGACTGAGCCGTCGGATTGCCCGGAATGCCCTGCGTGGACGGCGCGGGAGGCGCGAGGAAACGCATGAAATTAGCGAACGCGACGATGTCGCTCGGAATCTGCGCGCCGGACTGCGTGAAATTCGTCGTGTCCTCAGGCATGGAATTGTACAGGCAGGCTGCAGGAGCGCTCCCGCGCTTGTTCGGGAATAGCTCGTTGGTCACGCCGATTTCGACGTTGTAGGCCTCTCCGGCGAAAATCTCGAGAGACTTATTCTGCGCCTTCCATCCGAACCGGGTGATCGTCCCGTCGTTGCCGCTGGTGTTGGGGTGTCCGGAAATCCCCAGATGCCGCTTCAGGGCCGCGTTCGCGCTCATACTAGTGAGAATCGCTGAGTCGGGAATGTTCTCGATCAGACCCGCGCCGAAAACCGGCGTGGGAATCCGGAAAATCAGATTGTTGCGCCGCTCCATCTCCGCGAAGTCCGGCTGCGCCATGGTGCAGTTCGTCGCATCCGAGCGACCTGCGATCGAAAACACGTCGTGGACGCCTCCGTCCGGCGTCTCCATCCACCCGCCCTCCGGGCCCAGCACGTACGGGAATCGCGCCTCGCGCACCGGCCCATCGGCCGTCACGAAGAAAGGTATCGTGTTCGCCGCGCCGGCGTCCGCCGCGGCCTGAACCTGCGGATTGGGTCCAATGTTGGGGTATTCGCTTGCGCTGGGGCTTGTCCCGCCGACGGCCGGCTGCGCGTGGCAGCTTCCGCAGCTATTCGAGTTGAATCCGGGACCCAACCCCGCTCCCGGCTCGCCCGCGATCGTCCCGGAGACCGAATCCACTTGATTGAAGCGCGCCAACCCATCCTGGAAAAATTGAAGCTGCGCGGCGCTCAGCGTCGCGAGCGGCTGTCCGACTGCAACTTCGCCGGCCCGCACGCCCGGATCGCTCACCGTCGATCCGCCGCTTTGCGGTTGCCCCAGCACGGCGACGCTAAACGCCGCAATCGCGAATCCAGCTGCAACGGATGTCCGCCCCCAATTCATCGCACATCTCCTGTGCCGCGGAATGCGGCGCCAAAGCACACCTCTAGCGCACTCAAAAAATGGGCTAACGGCTGGAAAGGCTAAGCAGGCTGCAAGCGCGCCCCCGGCTCCTGCGCCGGTGAAGTTGCAGACTTCTACGGACAGACGTTAGGACAGGTGCGCGGCAGCGTCAACGACCCGAAAGTACAGTTTTGGTACAGCTACCCAAGATGTGCAAAGTCCCTCACCACGCAAGCTGGGCGCTTACCGACCAGGCGCGTCCGCGGAATGGAACTCGACAAGACGCAATTCGGTGTCGGCGATCGTGCCGTGGTGATGGTATTCGTAGCTCGCGATGCCGATGCCGGGGACGAAATCGAACTCGGTATCGTCCGGATTGGTCACATACCCAACCTCGTACGCCGTTCTGTCGCCGGGAGGAATTCCCTTCACGCCGTCGAGCGCGGCCGGATGAGGCGGCCCGGCGATCCAGCAGTAGCGTCCGTCGTCGCGCGCGGCCGCATCGTCGTCGCACGAGAATTTTTTTCCCTTGGCCAGCGGTAGTTGCAAAATCCAGTCGGCTTTCTCGACAAGCCCCTCCAACGGATACTTCGGATCGTCGAGATGGTCGAGCGTGACGCCCGCCTCCGAAAGCGAACTCAGATAGAATTTCGCGTCCGGCGTTCGGATCAGAACGGAAAGCTCCGGCTGGGCTTCGCCTTCCGACCAATCCAAGTCGCCCGGAAATCCGCTCACCACCGCGACCACGAAACCATCTCGCTGCACGACGCGCACGACGGACATCTTCCACGTCACATCCGTCACCTTGCCGACCGTCGATCCCTCGACGGACGACCGCACCAGTCCGCGATACACCCAGTAATTGCCCTGCGAGAGTGGGAAGGCTAGCTGCGGATCATCTCCGGCGCGCATCGGTGCAACGAAGAGTCCGCACAGAACGAGCGCAATGAAGAGCGTGGACTGGCGCAGCATGTTCACCGCCTGCACTTCCGCGTCGGTAACCCGGTTTCCGGACTATCTTACGCCTCCAGCGCGCCTAACGGCAGCCCCGTTCGCCCCGCGTGTCATTTCGGCTTGCGCGCCGCCATCCAGAGCGAATCGCTCGTCGGCAGGCAATCCGCAAGCGGGCGCGGCAGTGGCTCGAAACCCGCCTTGCGCAGTATTTGGGCTAGTGTGTGCGGCGTGAAGTAATTGCAATGAGCGGGGATGTGATATCCGCACCAGTCCATCCCGCGAATGTGCCGGTTCCAGCTGGCGTAGTTCGGCGTTTTGAGGACGGTCACGCCACCGGGCTTCAGCACGCGAAACGCCGCGCCAAGTCCTGCGATCGGCTGCCATTCGTGCTCGATGTAGCCAAATTGCGTGACGACGTCGAAAGCGTTGTCCGGCAGCTCACGCTCGGCGACCTCTGTCACCGGCCCCTCGAAAATTTTCGCCGCCGGCACGCGCTGCCGCGAAAGCTCTACGCCGCGCGGACTTAGCTCGATTCCCGTCACGTCGAAATGCTTCGCCGCGAGCGCGAGAAAACCGCCATCACCGCAGCCGAAATCCGCGAGCTTTCCTTCCCTTCGCCAGCGCAAGGTCTGCGACAGCATGCGGCCATTGGTGTTCGGCCGGAGCGGCCGCAGCACGCGCGAGAGAAACACCATCACGGGCTGCTTCTGCTTGCGATTCACAGCTTCCCGCGCGTGCTCGTCCATCCAATCGTGGTCCCGCGCCTGCGCGTCGTAACCTAGGTCGCTGCCAATGAAGACCATCGCGCAATTTGCGCACTCGACGATCTCCCATTTGCCGCGCCGCGCAAGCGTCTTGCGTTCCGCGCCGCCGCAAAGCGGGCACGGGCGCGCTCCATCATTCGAGATTTGCATTGCGGCATGCATGTGTCAGAGAATCAAGCCGAAGAATTCGCGATTGTATCATGTGACACGGACGCACGCGTTCGCGCTGCCGCCAGTTCACAAGGAGATCTCATGAAAATTGCACTCGCCGGCGCCACCGGAATGATTGGACAACGCATCTTGAACGAAGTCCTATCGCGCGGGCATCGTGTGACCGTCATCGCGCGCGACCCCTCGAAAGTCGCTGCGCGTCCCAATGTCGAAGTGAAGGCCGGTGACGTAATGAAGCCCGAAACGGTAACTCCGGCAATCGCAGGCGCCGACGTGCTCGTCAGCGCGTGCTCGCCGCCGAAAGACAATCCCCGGCAGGCCGTCGATTCCGTTCGCACGCTCACCGAAGCTATCAGCGCCGCCAACAACGCCGCGAATCGCTCGATCCGCCTCATTATGGTCGGAGGCGCAGGAAGCCTCGAAGTCGCGCCCGGCGTGCAACTCGTCGACGCCCCCAATTTCCCCGAGGCGTGGAAGCCGGTCGCGACCGCGCACCGCGATGCGCTCGCCGCTCTCCGGAAAGCTCCAATCGACTGGACCTATTTCAGCCCCGCCGCATTCATCCAGCCCGGCACGCGCACCGGAAAATATCGCACCGGCACCGAGCAGCTCGTCGCGGACGCCAAAGGCGAAAGCCGCATCTCCGCCGAAGACTACGCCGTCGCGCTCGTCGACGAAATTGAAAAGCCCCAATTCATTCGCAAGCGCTTCGCCGCCGCATACTAATCGGCGCGATCATGGATTGTTTTTCTCCGGGCTTTCATTCGGGCAGAAATCCGCCGTGCCCTTCAGCTCCGGGTATTCCATGCAAACCGACTGAAGAATATCGGGGAGATGTCCCCTCGCCAGAACCTGGCCGACTTGTGCGCCCGAGGCCGTGAGCTGACCGCTCACGGCGTTGAAATGCTGCCCAGCGGGAGTTTGATAGAAGTCGGCAAGAGCCTGGACGTCGTCATCCGAGAGGTATTTTGCGTACAGAGTCACATAGCGATCGACGAACTCTTGAGTGGCGAATAGTCCCTCGACCTTTGCTTCGATCTCGTCGGCAATCTTTTCACGGTTCGGCGTCTGCGGGAGCGACGGCAGCAAGCTGGGCCGGAAGGATTGAAACGTCGCCTGCCCCATGTCGATGGCCTTCGATTTCAGGTGGATCACGTCGAACAAGTGCAGTATGTCCGCTTTGAGTTGCGGATCAATCGACTCTAAGGCGGCTTTGGCGCGCGGCTGCTCCTCCTCCGACGGCGCTGCGGTGAGCGAAAATACCACCTCAATCGTCGTGTCCACTTCGACGGGCTCGCCATTAAGCATCGTCGGCTCGTAGCGCCAGTCCTTAACCGCCCCGATGGCCGGCTGCACGAGCAACGGGTTTCCGGATACGAGCGAAAGCTGCTCGATCGTTCCGTCCGTGGCAATGATTGCGTGGAGTACCACCGTGCCCTGCACGCCGGCTGCCTTGGCAACGGGTGGATAAACAGGCGTCACCTTATGGACGAGCTTGGACATCTGCACGTTGCCGCCGATGCGAATCCTCATGTGCCTCAGCGGCGTCTGCGCCTGATCCTGACCGTACGCAATCGCCGCCATCGACGTCGCGAGCAGAACTGCCAGCGCAGCGCTTCTAAATTTCATCGGAGCCTCCCAAGCCGCCGTTGATCGACCGCGTAGATTCGCGGAAGTATACGCCCTTGGCTTTTCCCGCCCCGAACTATAGGTTTCGCGTTCGCTGGTTACGTCGCGAGCAGTTGGCGCGCGCTGGACGGAATTGCTACAATGTGCGCGGGGGAATGGTGAATTCGAGCTTATGGCTCCACGCACACTCTACGAAAAAATTTGGGATGCACACGTCGTCCACGAACAGCCGGGACAGCCGTCGCTGATTTACATCGACCGCCACCTGATCCACGAAGGCACTTCTCCGCAGGCGTTTGCCGGACTGAAAGCCGCAGGGCGCAAAGTTCGCCGCCCGGAACTGACCTTCGCGGTGATGGATCACTCCGTCTCGACGAAGAATCGCGCGCTTGCGGTCCTCGATCCAGACGCCGCCGCGCAGTTTGAAGCGCTGGCGCGCAATTGCCAGGAGTGCGGCATCAATCTCTTCGACATGAACAGCCGCAATCAGGGCATCGTCCATGTGATCGGCCCGGAACTCGGCATTACGCTCCCCGGCCTGACGATCGTCTGCGGCGATAGCCACACCGCCACGCACGGCGCGTTCGGCGCGCTCGCTTTCGGCATCGGCACCAGCGAAGTCGAGCACGTGCTCGCCACGCAATGCCTCTCGCAGTTCAAATCGAAGACGATGAAGATCGACGTGCAGGGCAAGCGGCCGCACGGCGTCACCGCGAAAGACATCATCCTCGCCATCATCGGAAAAATCGGCATCGGCGGCGGCAACGGCCACGTGGCCGAATACACCGGCGAAGCGGTGCGCGCCCTCTCGATGGAAGGCCGCATGACGATGTGCAACATGTCGATCGAGGGCGGAGCGCGCGCCGGAATGGTCGCGCCGGATGAGACGACGTTCGCATATTGCGAAGGGCGCCCGTTTGCGCCGCGCGGAAAAGAGTTTCAGGAAGCCGTCACCTATTGGAAGTCGCTCGCGAGTGATCCCGGTGCGAAATACGACACGACGGTCACTCTGCGCGCCGACGAGCTCGCGCCGATGGTCACATGGGGAACAAACCCCGGCATGGTGACGCAGGTGACGAGCCGTGTGCCCGACCCATCCTCATTTCAAGACCCCGTCGATCGCAAGGCCGCCGAAAGCGCCCTCGTGTACATGGATTTGAAACCCGGAACACCGATGGAAGACATTCGCGTCGACCGCGTCTTCATCGGCTCGTGTACGAATTCGCGTCTCGAGGATCTGCGCGCGGCCGCGAAAGTGGTTACCGGAAAGCACGTCTCGAAGTCGCTCAAGCAGGCGCTCGTCGTGCCCGGCTCGCGCGTCGTGAAAGCGGAAGCCGAAAAAGAAGGCCTCGACAAGGTTTTCCGCGAGGCGGGTTTCGAGTGGCGCGACGCTGGATGCAGCATGTGCATCGGCATGAATGACGACGTTCTTTTGAGCGGCGAACGCTCGGCCAGCACGTCGAACCGCAACTTTGAAGGCCGCCAGGGCAAGGGCAGCCGGACGCATCTCGTCAGCCCAGTGATGGCCGCCGCCGCGGCGATCGAAGGCCATTTCGTCGATATCCGCAAATGGTCGAGCGTGGACGGAGCCGAGTGATGTGTTACTTGGCTAGACGCCGATGAAGAGCCTGCATCGTGTTTCCTTAGTTCTCATCGCGATACCGCTTCTGGCGCTGCTGTGGGGCTCGCGTTGGATGATAGTTTACGTACAGCCGGAGGGTTTTCGCGGCGAAATTACGGACAACTGGGTGCACGAAATTGGGTTCGCCCGGCTGACGCTCGCTATCATCGGACTGTTGATTCTCTTCATTCCATATCGAAAGAGCGAGCGATGGGCCTTCGTAGCTCTTGCAATTCTGGTGGTTTTCTACGTGCTCCCGGCCGTTTTTTTTCTTTCCAATACGAACCTCGGGCATTGGGAGATTCTTCACAAACTAGCATGGCCTGAACCAGGTCCGCGGAGCATTAGCCTTGCGGAACTAAATTTTGACAGGCACTTCTTCCCAATCTTGGCCTTTGCGGGACTTGCCATAGCTGTGCCGCAATTCATAACCGGCACCAGGAACGCCCGATTGAAGGACATTCAAACGCCATGAAACCATTCACAAAGCACACCGGACTTGTCGCGCCGATCGACCGCGTGAACGTCGACACCGATCAGATGGTGCCGAAGCAGTTCCTGAAACTCCTCACGCGCGAGGGATACGGACGCATCCTGTTTTATGACTGGCGCTATCTTCCCGGCGAGAAGCCGAATCCTGATTTTGTGTTGAACGCGCCGAGGTACAAGGGCGCGAGCGTGCTGATCGCGCGGGCGAATTTTGGCTGCGGTTCGAGCCGCGAGCACGCGCCGTGGGCGATTCTCGATTACGGCTTCCGTGCAATTATCGCGCCGAGCTACGCGGACATTTTCTACAACAACTGCTTTAAGAACGGCATTCTGCCCGTCACGCTGCCGACCGAACAGATCGACGAACTTTTCAAGCGCAACGAGGCGAATCCGGGATATCGCCTCACCGTCGATCTCGAGCAGCAGGTCGTCACCGACGAAAAGGGCCTGCGCTATCCGTTCACGGTCGATCCGTTCCGCCGCGAATGTCTGCTGAAGGGCCTCGACGACATTGGCCTCACGCTCGTACACGAACCCGAAATCACCGCCTTCGAGAAAAAGCACCTTCACGTCCCCGCGATGAACGCGCCCCTCGACGTGAAGTACCACCACTAGGCCGTTAGGCATCGGACAAGCCGGCGCGGCCTGCGTCTTGCTTCGAACGCACCGCAGGCCGAAGATTGCAACTAGGTCGCTCCAATGCCTAGATTCTTGATCTACCATCCCGGCGAAGACTCACGCGTTTTCGAGCTGCTGGGAGACCGCCCGATCTCCATCGGCCGCGCGAAATCGAGTAGCCTGATTCTGGACAACGCCAGCATTTCGCGCCTGCACGCCGTGGTGCGTTCGACTCCCGACGGCCAGTGGCAAATCATCGACCGCGCCAGCTCCAACGGAGTGAAGCTCAACGGCACTGCAACGAAAGAAGCGATCCTCCGCCCCAACGACGAAGTCATTCTCGGTGAGTACAGGCTGCGATTTTTCGAGGACTCCGCCGCGCGCGAAATGGTTACGTACGGCACACCGCAGCTTCCGCCCCGGCTTGAAAAGGTGATGTCCGAGCCTGCGTATTCCGGAACGTTTATGTCGGCTCAGCCCTTGGGTAACATCACGTCGTACGAGCCCGAGCGCGCCGCAACTGCCGACGATCGCCTGCGCGCGCTCGAGCGCGAAAACAAATTGCTCACGCTGCTGTATCGCGTGAATCGCGCGCTCGGCGACCTCAATACCGTCGCAGACGTAACGCAGCGCATCCTCGATCTCGTTCTGGAAATGGAAGGAGCCGAGCGGGCGTTCGTGATGCTGCTCGACAAGGACTCGATCGGCCGCGGCGATTTCAGCCGCGGCGGATATGGCTTCGAACCTGCGCTGATTCGCCACAGGGCTGGCGCGAAAACGCCCGCCACCCAGGCTGCGCCGCAACTCACGATCTCTCAGAGCATCATCCGACAGGTGATGCACGGCGGACTGCCGCTGCTCGTCTCCGATCCGAAGGCCGACCCGCGACTTGCGTCCAGCCAGAGCATCGCGGCTGCGGGAATTCAGTCGGCGATGTGCGCGCCGCTGGGAAGCAAAGAAAGGCGTTTTGGACTGCTCTATGTGGACAATCTCTCGCGGCGCGGTATGTTCACCGTGGACGATCTAAACATTTTCGCTGTGATTGCCGCGCAAGCAGGACTCGCCATCGATCGCGCGCGCCCGCACGAAGAATCGGCCGAGCAACCCGAGCCTTCCGCCGCCCTCGAATAAGCGCACTTCCCTGCTAGACGAATAGCCGGGAACTAGTACGCCTCTGCAATCAAATATAGTTTCGGTATGTAGGCAATTTTCGGTAGGAAAAAACCAAGAATGGCACGTTAAGCGCCCTTAACTTGCCTTGTGAGGCGCTTTGGGGCCACGTTGAGCCATGCGGCCAAAAGCGCACGCTGCAACGCGGATTTTTTCACGGTTTTCAGGCGCACCGTCGTCGCTCCCCGGCGTCCCCATGCGCCCTTCACCGGCACGAACACTTCCGGCTCGGCTTCGAAGAGCTTCGCCTGGTCATCGGGACGAAGTTTGACCATTCCCCACTGCGCGTCCGGATAGCCGAGCGTCGCGAAGATTTTTCCGGCGACACGAAAATCCGGATGGTCCATGTGCGCGCTCTCCGAGGTCTCCGGAAAGCTGAGAGCGATCCGTCGAAAATCTTTTCGCGTCACCGGCATGCCTTCTCTCTTTAGAACTGCACGTCGCGGATGTGGGTGGCGATGAACCAGCGATTGCCGAACGGGTCCACCACGCCGCCGCTGCGGTCGCCGTAAGGCTGGTCGGCGACAGGCTGAATCGACGTTGCGCCGGCGCGCAACGCTTGATTGTAAATCGAGTCGGCATCCGGAACGTAGAGGTGAAGCGTGCAAGGCATCGGCTGATACGGGCCGTGCGCGTCGCCCATGCCGATGATGGAATCTCCGATGCGAACCTGGGCGTGGTGGATCACGCCATCGGGCGATTGCGCGCGGTAGACTTCCTCGCCGCCGAACGCTTTCTGCAAGAACTCGATCACCGGCTCCACTCGAAGAGGATTCAAATACGGCGTCACGCTGCGGAACCCTTCGAAAATCGTGTTGCCGGGAGTCGGCTTGCTGATGTGCCAACTGTTGCCCGAAATGTCCCGCACTGATCCGCCGCGCGCACCGTAATCTTGGTCGGCCACCGGCTGGAATGGGGTGGCGCCAGCCGCGACAGCGCGATCGAAAACCGCATCGGGATCGTCCACGTGAAGGACCATCGCTGCGGGCGTAGGAGGAAACTGCGCGTTCGCATCGGCCAGCTCGATCATCGAGTCGCCGATTTTCACCTCGGCGTGCATGATGATGTTTTCGGCGCCGGGCCGCTTGACTCGGAAACGCTCTTCGGCGCCGAACGCATGCTTTACGAAGTCGATCCATCGTGACGCTTCTGGGATGATCAGGTACGGCGTGATGGAATGAAAGCCCTCGCGAATGAATTTCGCGGCCACCGGGGATTCCTTCTCTTGCGAAGAACCGCTGCTCTGCTGCCTCGAAGCTTCGTCATTGCGCCGTTGCATCTCCTCTGGTGACAACTCCTCCTTGCGGGTGGAAAGTACCCACGTGTAGCCAAACGGATCGCGGAATTGCCCGGAACGGTCGCCGTAGAATTGATCTGCGACGGGGCGCACGACCGTCGCTCCAGCGGCAACCGCCCGGCGTGCGACCGCGTCTACGTCCTCGACGTCGAGATGAATGACAATCGGCGACCCGCCGAGAGACTCGGGACTCCGAAAACCGATTTCCGGGAACTCATCCGCGAGCATGATCTTTGCGCCGCCGATATCGATCTCGGCATGCCCGACCCTCCCGTCAGGCTGCATCAAACGAAACGCCTCCGTTGCTCCAAAGGCTTTCTTGTAAAACTCGATCGCGGCGGCTGCGCCCTTGATGCTCAAATAGGGCGTAGCGGTGGTGCGAAACTCGGAAACTGCCTTAGCGGTGCTAGCCATTGATGCTCTCCTTTCGAGATCCGCCTTCAAGCGTACTTTGAAATCCGGGCGCGGAAGATCGCGCAGGTCGTTAATCACTTCGAGCACAGGCACGAGCCTCGTATCGAACGGTCGTGCCGCCTCCGAGCGCGGCAGCGGTGCATCACGGCGTCCGAGTAGCCGCTCCACGAGTTTGTCGAGTTGTTCGCTCGGGGTTTGCTTAGCCATTTGATCCACCCAGCTTCTTGCGGGTACCTTTGCCCAACTGCGCGCGCAGAGTCTGAATGCCTCGAAACTGAAGCTGCTTGATCGCTCCGGCAGTCCGCTTCAGTTCGCTCGCGATTTCGCGGATGCTCTTCCCTTCCGCGAAGCGCAGCTCGATCACGCGACGCTGCTCAGAGGGCAGAGTTCTCACAAGGCGAAAAAGCTGCGCGCGGCGTTCGATCTGTTCCGGATTCACACCTTTATGTTCATCCGGGGGATCGTCTTGCGATGGATTGCCGCTCTCGCGCGCGAGGCGTTGCCAGCGGTCCGCGATAGCGTTCGCCGCGATCCGGTAGAGCCAGGCCGCGAAAGGCACTCCGCGCCATTCGTAATTCTTGAGATTCGCGAGCGCCTGATGGAAAACGTCGGAGGTCACGTCCTCAGCGGCCGGGCGATCCTGTACGCGGCACGCTACGAACGCGTAGACGCGCTCGAAGTGCTCCTCATACAGGTCGGCGAAGCGGGCGGGGTCCCTCCTCGCCGCTTCGACGAGAAGCCGCTCGTTGGCTTCGTTTTTTCGAACCTTCAACAGATTCTCCGCAGATCGCGTTCTCTATAACATTAACTGGCGAGGAGGAGAAAGGTTATGGGGGAATTTGCAGCTACTCGACGTAATGGCATTAGGTAACTCCGGGTGATAACGCCATGCGGGGCATCTTGCGGTGCGGCCGCGGACAAGAGAAAGAGCCGGCAGGATGCCGGCGCTACAAGAGAACGACGGAACCGGTGTGGTCGGAATATCGAGGTGGATGAGCAGCGCGAAGCCAAGGATGTGCGCCGGGCACGGCGTGCCGTGCCCCTATGGAAAAGAATGCGGGCTGGCAAGTCATTCGGCGGAGGGGGCGAGGGGCTCGGGGGCGGCGGGCATGGCTTGCGATGGAGATTTCCACTCGGCCAGGAGGATGCCCGCCAAGATGAGCGCGGCGCCGGCGAGAACGCGGACGCCTAGGTGTTCGCGGCCGAGAGTGAGTGATGTGATCGCGGCAAACACCGGCTCGAGGCTCACCAGGATTGCCGCGTGGGAGGGCGAGGCATATTTCTGCGCCCAGGTCTGCAATGAGAAGCCGATCACCGTCGCGCCGATTGCGGTCAGTAGAATTGCGAAGATCAGATATCCGGTCCACGCGATTCGCGGATGCTCCCAACCAGTCGCTGCAGCGAGCGGCAGCAAAAGAGCCGAGAGAACGGCCGTCGTGGCCACCTGAAGGAAACTGAGCGCGGCGACCGAATGGTGCTCGACGTGGCGTCCGATGAAAATCATGTGTAGGGCGAACATCACGGCACAGCCAAAAACGATCGGGTCTCCACGATTCAGTCCGCCGAGACCTTCGGCCGGCACCGTGAGGAAATAAAGCCCTGCCAGGACAGCCAGCGCGCCGGCCCAGATCCAGCCGGCGATCCGCCTGCGCCCGAACACCGCCAGCAGGATCGGCACGAACACGACGAACGTCCCGGTAACGAAGGCTGCTTTCGACGGCGTGGTGAATTTCAGTCCGGTGATCTGAAAGACGTAGCCGCCGAACATGAATATTCCGATTTGCACTCCGGCCCACACTGTTTGCGGCGTGAGCTTGCGCACCGTGCGCCAATACAGGATCGCCATGATCACCGCGGCAAGACCGAATCGCACGGCGAGATAGGCGATGACGGAGACGTCCGCAAGGGCGTCCTTGATCACGACGAACGTGGAACCCCAGATCAGCGCGCATAGCGCGAGTGCGAGGTCGGCGAGGAGACGTTTGCTTCGCATGAAGTTCTAGAGTGTAAGTGGCGGGCGCAGCGTCGGCAACATGCGATGCGCTACGGCTTGGAGATCGAGAGAGATTGGGCGGAGGCGGCGAGATCATCCAGCTCTTGGTTGGAACGAGCGCGGATTTCGAGCGTTACGAGGTAACGCTGGCCAACGGTGGTTTCGATCATTGCGGTCCACGCCGGCGGATCGGCCTGCTGGGCCTCGGCGTCCGTACGGAAAAACTGGCGCTTGCCGATGGTGATCACGCGCGGAGCGGCGAGGATGGCCATGCCCTGCCGCTTCAGGTCTTCGGCGCCCTTGCGCGCGGAGTCCTGCGCCGACGCACTCGATTGAGCGACGGTGATCGCCACCTCGGGCAGACGCCGATGCGGATCGGGCGCCGCCTGGAAGATTATCTCGGGAAAAGACACGCGTACCGATCCATTTGGCCCCGGCTGATCGCCTGATCCGGTTGCGCCAGCTGATTGCATCTGCTGTGAACGCGCCTGGTTCAACTGAGCGAGGACTTCGGGCGTTGCCGATGACCAGGCGCTTGGAAACTTGTACGACAAACCCAAAAATTCGTTCCGGTAGATGCTCCCGCTCGCATCGCCATTCTCAACGTCGTTTGGCGGGAAGACGAGTTCGATAGGAACGCTCGCTGCTCGCCCGGACGACGCGTCGGCGCCGTTGACGGGAGTTGCCGCAGCGGTCGGATGCGTGGAAGCGGTAGCTGGCGGCGCGGATTCCGGAGGCGGCCCCGTGTAAGTTTTCGCAAGCTCGCGGTTGATTGCGTTGGTGAGATTCGCGGCAGTGTCCGGGCCAAGGCCCGTCTGACGGAACTCGATCGTGCCACCGCGCCCGAGGACAACGTATGTGGGGAAACCCTGAATCTCGAACAGCCCAGCAATTTGGCCGTCGACGTCGAAAAATTCAGGCCAGTTCATGTGATTGGACGAGATAAAACTCTTCAAGGACTCTTCATCCATATCAGAATTGATTCCGACGATCTCGAACTCGCGGCCCGCGAATTTGCGGTGAAGGTCGACCAGGATCGGCACGGACTCGCGACAGGGCGGGCACCAACTCCCCCAAAAATCGAAGAGAACGACCTTGCCGCGGAGGCCGGCCTTTGAAATCGTCTCGCCGTCGATGGTGGCGAGCGAAAAATCCTCCGAGGGCAGCGCTCGCGCGCGGCTTGGATCGGCAATCACGCGGCTTGCCCTGTCCACATACCTCGGGTTTGCGAAAGGGCCCGAGACGTACGCTTTCAACTCAGTGACGCCGTCGGCGTCGCGGCCCTCTTGCAGAAGCAACATTCCGAGATCGAAGCGCGCAATCGAATGCTTGGGATCGAGCGAAAGCGCCCGGCGATATTCGCGCTCGGCTTCCTTGACCTTTTCATCGGTGGGCGCGCTCGAAGTCGCGACAAGCAGGGTTGCCCGCACCGTCAGAGCTTGCGCCGCGACGGTGCGATCGTCGCCGGCAGCTCGTTCGGCGCGCTGGGCGTCGTCGATCGCGCCCGGCAGATCGCCGAGCTGGCATTCCATGTTGACCATGCCGAGGTAGCAATCGGCGCAGGTGTGATTCGAAACATTGTCAGCCTCGCGAAACGCGTCGAGTGCCTGCTGAAATTGCTTTTGGATCACGAGCGCGTTCGCGCGGTCGATTGCGGCGTTGACTTCAGGGGATTGGTCCTGCGCGGAAGCGGGGTTCGCCGAGGCTGCCACGATTAGCGCAGCCAACAAGAGGGGAGCAACGATTTTGGGGACGCGTGCCCGTGGGGAGATGTTCATTCAGATTCCCCTACCGCTGTGCATCGCGCAACGAGCGCGGTCGCGTTACGGCTCGGCGCCGGCGAGCGAGACAACCGTGAGAAACAGCCGCTTTAGGCCAAGTTCGCGGCCTGCGGGATCGTACCACTCATCGGGAGTGTGCGAACCGCCGCCGCGCCCGCCGCCGCCGAGCGCAATGGCCGGAATTCCCAGCGAGAGCGGAATGTTGGCGTCGGTCGAGCTGCGTTCGAGGCGCGAGCGATTGCCGAGAAAACGGTCCACGCTGCGCACCGTCGCGAGGAGCGGCGAATCATCCGGCAACTTTCCCGCGGGACGCGTGCCAAGCGAGCGGAATTTCAATTCGAGCGAATTGCCCGGGGCATTCCTCGACGAGACTTCGTCGCGCACGCCCGCTTGCATCGCTTCGCGCAGGGCCGTTTCGAGGCGGCCAAGCTCGTCTTCATCTTCCGAGCGCAGATCGATTTTCACGGCGGCTCGCGCGGGAATCGAATTGACCGAAGTGCCGCCTTCCATGACGCCGAAATTGTACGAGCTGCGCGGATCGCTCGGGATGGAGGTCGCGGAGAACTTCACGATGCCGCGGGCGAGAGCAGTGATCGGATTCGGCGCGCCAAAATCGGACCAGCTGTGGCCGCCCGGTCCCGTGACGCTCGCTTCGAGGCGACGCGACGCGATGGCCTGCGTGGTGATGTGCTCGGTGGAAGGGCCGTCCACGGCGATGACTGCGGCCAATCGCGAGCCGTAGGCGTCGACCAGTGCGCGGATGCCGCGCAGGTTGCCTTCGCCTTCCTCGCCAACATCGCCGGCCAGGACAATGGTTTTTGTCGTGCGAATGCGCGACTCTTCGAGCGCATGGGCCAGACCGACGAGTGCCGCTAGTCCGGCGCCATTGTCGGAGATGCCGGGCGCGGAGAGGCGGCTGTCGTTGCGCTTCACGCGGACGTCCGTGCCCGCGGGGAAAACGGTGTCGAGGTGCGCGGCGAGTAGGATCACATCTTTGTGGTCGGAGCCCGCGCGCTCGGCGATCACGTTGCCGGTTTTGTCGGTGCGAACCTCAAAGCCATTAGCAGCGAAAAGCTCTTTCAGGGCTTCGCCGCGGCGGGCCTCGTCGAATTCAGGCGCGGGAATTTCGTTGAGGCGAACCTGCTGCTCGGTGACCCAGGCGGAACTTTGGTCGATCCAGGCGAGGGCGCGCGCGCAGCGCGGATCGACCGCGAGTTTCGCGAGGGGGTCGTCGGTCGCGCGAGCCGAAAGGGCGGCCATCCAAATCAAGATACAGCAGATGAATGCGAGTTTCACGTGATTATGCGGCGAATCCTAGCGCCAGTCGTCAAGGATGTAGACGCCGGCGCGATTGTAGCCCGAGGATGCGTCGCCGGTCTCCATCGCCACGCCTTGCGACTCGGAGCGGAAGCCGGCGGCGATCATGGCTTGGAAGGCTTCGCGGCGCGCCAGGTTCACTCCGGCTGTAGCTTTCTGCGCGCCCACGGAGCGCCCGTAGGCCTCGACGGCATCGAGCAGGCGCGCGAAATTTTGCTGCGCGCGGGGGCTGGGGCGCACGGCTGCGAATTTCATGTAGCACACACCGCTGCCGGCTTCGCTGCCCGAGCCCATGTGGCAAACAGCAAAGGCCGCGAGTTTCGTGCCGTCCCACACTAGAACCGTGTCACCGAGTTTTTGATCGACTACCGCGCGGACTTCGCGCTGAACGTCGAGGCCCGCGAAAATTGCGTCCGTCACCTCGCGACATGCGGCGAGGAGTTGCAAGCGATCACCGGGCTTGGCCCTTGCGAAAAGTGTGGTGTCTGGGACGGATGAGTTCGTGGGTTGCTGGAGAGGCTTCGCGACGTTCGCCACGAGGTCGCGGGGCCAGAAGCCGAACTTTTGGTAAAGCGCCATGTGTTTTGGACTGCTCGCGAAAGTGTAAAGACCGAGATGGCGGTTGCCCCAGCGGCGAAAGATGTCCATCGTGGGCGCGAGAAGCTGTTGCGCGACGCCGCGATTCCAATATTCTGGCTCGATTGTCAGCGGACCGAAGAAACCGAAGCTGCCCCAGTTGGTGGCGAAATTCGAGCCGATCAGCTTGCCGGCGTGTTCGGCGGCGAGAACCGCGGAGGGGTCGGCATGCCAGCGCGTATGCGCGAAAACCGCGTCGCCCATGAAACGCGACGGATCGGGCATGCCGAGAAATGTGCCGAACGCAACGCGGACGATTCGGTCCGCTTCGGGGAGATCGCTCTCGACGAGCGGCCGTACAGTGACATCCGCGCGCATTTGGGGCGAGGCCACGCGGATATTAAAGCTTTGAAAGCGGTTGATGGCAAGTGCAGGGAGCGCTGCGCGGCGAGTGCGCGCGAGCTAGCGTTGGTCGGTGGTGCGAAGTTCCGCGGTTGGGCGCTCGGCACCGGGGTGGGTCGCTTTGAGGAGTAGAGCCACGATCACGAGGAGAGTCGTGGCGGCGTTGGCCCAAATGACGGCTGCGGCGTGCAGCAGGAGGCCGTAAACCAGCCAGAGCACGACGCCGGTGAGATAGAGAAAGAGCATTGGGTACGAAAGATCATTGCCGCCTTGCCGCCTGATCTTGAGAATTTGCGGAATGAAAGCGGTCGTAGTGCAGATCGCAGCAATCGTACCGACGAACGACAGAAGTCCCATTGGCTCTCCCGAGCATGCAATCTAAAGTGACCAAAACCGCCGCGATGCGCCGACGTGGAGCTAGTGCCGCGCGGAGGAAGGGACCAGCGCGAGGATTTCTTCTTCCGTGAGCACGCGCGAGGACTGCTTCGCGGCGGCGAGAATTCGCTCGACGGCATCGTCCGTCGGCTCGATCGCGTGCTTGCTTAGCCAGAAGACCACATTGGAACGCCCGCTCATCGGACCAATCTCGATGATTTGCTCGAGGCCAAACAGGTGCGCCGGCACGCCGCTGTAAATCGCGTCCGCTAGCTCGATATCGTCCCGCTTGTACGCCTTGGCGATGGCCGCGGCGTGCACGCCAGTCTGCGTGCGAAAGGCATCGCGACCGACGATCGGATAATTTGGGGGGATCGTGGTATTCGTCGCGCGCGCGACCGTCTCCGAGTATTCCTTGAGGCGAGAGAGATCACGATCGATCAGTCCGAGCAGGCGCAGATTCACGAGCATCACTTCCATCGGGGTGTTGCCAACGCGTTCGCCGAGAGCCAGCGCGACGGCGTGAACTTGATCGGCGCCCGCCGCAATCGCCGCCATCGAGTTGGCGACCGCGAGACCGCGATCGTTGTGGCCGTGCCAGTCCACGCGGATTTTTTCGCCGGAGGGCTTCACCACATTTTCAATTACGAATTTCACAAGATTGTACGCGCCGCGAGGAGTCGCGTGGCCCACCGTGTCGCAGAGCACGATCGAGCGAGCGCCCGCGCGAATCGCCGCCGAGTACAGTGCGACGACGGTTGGTGGGTCCGTGCGAATCGTATCTTCGGTCACGTACATTACCGGCAGGCCTGCCGAGACGGCAAATTTCACGGATTCTTCCGTGGTGCGCAGGAGGTGGTCGACGCTCCAATCCTCGACCAGCCGGCGGATAGGGCTCGATCCGAGAAACATCGCGGCTTCGATGGGCTGGCCCACCTTTTCGCAAATGTCGATCATCGACTGGATGTCTTGCTTGTGAGTCCGGCCGCCGATATTCGGGCGAATATTCATGCGCGACCCGATGATTTCTCGCACCAGCGCCTCGGTATCGGCGAACGCTCGCGGGCCTGCGGCGGGCAGACCGATATTCACCATGTCGATGCCAAGCGCTTCCATCAGATGCAGGATTTCGAACTTCTCGGCAATCGAGGGATCGCGCACCGACGGGTTTTGCAGGCCGTCGCGCAACGTCTCATCGTTGAGCGCGACGCGACGCCCGGCCGGAATGTCCGGCTCGGCGTAGGCGTTCCAGTCGTGGATGAATTCGCGCGTCATTGGCCCAAGTTTACATGAATTCGCGCGCTAGGAATGCGCCGCGCGCCTGCGCGAGGAGGACGACGCGAGCGAATCGGTCGGGTCGGGAAATTCGAGCGAGACGAGATATAGTCCTTCGGGCGGAACGGTCGGGCCGGAACGCGAACGATCGCGCATATCGAATAACTTCGGAATGTCCTCGAGAGCCAGCCTTCCCTTCCCGACTTCGAGGAGTGTCCCCACCATTTTGCGCACCATGTAACGCAAAAACGACCGGCCGCGGACGACGTAGGCGATTTCTTCACTTTCAGGCTCGCGCACGATTTCCGAGGAATGAATCACGCGGAGCATGTTGCGGTCGCGGTCGTCCTCCTCGGAGCCGGAGGATGCCGCGAACGACGTGAAATCGTGCTCGCCTTCGAATTGGCGCGCGGCGGCAGCCATCGCGTCTTCGTCGAGTGGCCAGGGATAGTGCAACGCGCGACCGTAATCAAATGGCGGCAGCACGCGCCCGCGAAAGATGCGGTAGCGATACGTCTTGCCCTGCGCCTGCCAGCGCGCGTGAAAATCGCCGCCCATTTCCTCGGCGGCGACGATGCGGATCGCGGGCGGCAGCAGCGCGTTGAGCGCGCGTTGAAACTCACCGGCTGAAAGCGCGGAATGCGTCTTGAAATGGGCTACCTGGCCGAGCGCGTGGACGCCGGTGTCGGTCCGGCTAGCGCCGTGCAACACGATTTTTTCCTGCGTGATTTTGCGCACGGCTTCGTTGAGCGTGCCCTGAATGGTCGCGACGCCCGGCTGAAACTGCCAGCCGTGGAAATTGGCGCCATCGTATGAAATTGTGAGCTTGATGTTGCGCATGCGCCTTAGAGCATTATCGCATGGCGGTGCGCCGTGCGAGTGATTCGACTATCGACCCAACACTTTGCGGAAATAGTCGAAACAGGCGCTCCTACAAAAAAAGGGGCCCCCGCTTGGGATCGGGAGCCCCAAAGTTCGCGTTCCATTTGGTTCGGCCTAGGCGTGACCGAACCATGGGGTCATCCATCCTAGCTTCCCTCTCAGAGGCAGGTGGGAACGATCTATACCACCCTGTGAATAGGCCCCTTCCTCCCCATTCACCGGACAGTGCAGATCGTGTAGGAACGCGACCATGCACTGGCATATGCAAGTCGCGTGCCCATTTTTCCAGGTCAGATTGTTCGCGCGGGCATTGAAATTCCATGGCTTACGATCGTGTTGCGGCGCAGGCACTGCGGGCGCGCATCAAGTCGGGAAAGGGCGTCCCGGATTGGAACTGGGTCGCGAGCCCAAAGGCTCGCCGCGTCGTCCGCTTACTTGGAGTGAGCGCGCTTCGTGGCCGATTATTGTGCGGCGGGAGGCTCTGCCGCATAATAGGAGCGGTCAGACCAATTACATGCAAAAGCTACTGATCGTTGGACTGCTGGCTTTGGCAGCGATCGCCGTCCTTACGGCGCAGATCTCGACGACATATGCTCGCCACGCAGCCGCGGCTGGTCGAGTCCTGTCCGCGTCGAATTCGCCGGCCGCTCATGCCCGGCAGGACAGCGGCTCGGACGACGACCCGGCGTTAGTGCTGCGGTTCGCGAGCAATCCATCGCCGATGCCGCCGTTTTTGGTAAACGATCTCGACGGCAACGTGATCTCGACGGCGAGCTGGCGCGGCAAAGTCGTGCTGGTGAATTTTTGGGCCACGTGGTGCCCGCCGTGCCGCGACGAGATACCCGAAATGATCGAGCTGGCGAACCGGTACAAGGACCGTCTCCAAATCATCGGCATTTCGCAAGACGACGACGCTCCCCCGGAAGAGGTGAGGGCATTCGCGGCGCAGATGGGAATCAACTATCCGGTGGTGATGGGCAGCAACGCGCTATCGGCCGAGTACGGCGGCGTTCCGGCGCTGCCGACTTCCTTCGTGGTGAATCCGGACGGGCGCGTAGTGCAGAAACATGTGGGACTGTATCCGATCGAAGTGTACGAGAACGAGATACGCTCGCTGCTCGGGATGCACGTGGACGCCAAGGTCGAAACGTTCGAGGACGCGGGCCAGATATTCCTGAAGAACGCGGCGAACGCAACCGAGCTTCCCGGCGTCGATTTCAAAGGCCTCAGCGCCGAGCAGAAGCGCGCTGCGCTGAAACGGCTCAACTCCGAATCGTGCACGTGCGGCTGCAAGCTCACGATCGCGCAGTGCCGCATCAATGACTCGTCCTGCTCGACAAGCCAGGGGCTCGCGCAAAAAATCGTGCGCGAGATTCGCTCGGCACACCCCGGTTCCCCGGCTAGCTCAACCATCGCTCGATAGACCGCGGCCCGACTCGAAGTGTTCATTTGAAAAATTGAAATCAGCTTGAGATCTGCCGTTGGTGCGGAAGGCGTGCGGGCAGCAAGAGACTCACCCGGCTTGCAGCGCCCGCTGTGAGGGTCGAGCGCCGCAAGCCGGGCCGAGATCGATCGCCAGCTACCTGTCGTATTGCAGGCAGATCTGAAGCTGTTTGATGGCGTTGTCGATGGCGCCGATCGCCTCCACGCGGTGTCCGCCAAAATCGTGAGCTGCGTGGTCCAGGTGTTCGCGGGCATGGCGAAGCGACGCAATGGCATCGCGAATTTCTGGATGCGGCTCAGGGGCGGCGGCCGGTGTGCCGGGTTGCGGTTTCGGGGCCGGCGGCGCAGCGGGAGCCGACAGGGGAAACGTCAGTGCGAGAACGAGTACGACGATCGCGAACGCACTCAGAAACCAATGTCTCATCAGATTCTCCTCGTGTTTTGATTTGCCGCTCGTCCGGCCGATGGAATCGCGGGGCCGGAATCCGCGCGGCATCCGCTTGGGCCTGAAAATCAGCGTGCGGCTAAGCATCTCAGGCATGCCGGGCTGGGCAAGGCAAGCCAGAGCGTCTTGATGGTATCGCTGTGATAGTTCGCGGAGACGTCCTTGTGCGGCGATGTCGCCAAAGAATCACGCGCCGGACGGCCCACGGGTAAGTCTGCGAATGCGGTTAAACCTTGTGGGCGCCGGCGGGCCCGGGACCCGGCTGTGGCGAGGCCGGAGGCGCGGGAGGCGTCGCACTTGCAGGTGAAGGAGGCGCGGGCTGATCCGCTTTGGTCTTGAGCGCCGCGCGGCCGGGCCCGTCCCCCGCCAGAAATCGCATGGCCGTGGCGGCGAGGCCCTCGAGCGCCCCGCCTCCATTGCTGCCGCCTGTCACAAGGATGTCGGGGACGAACTTGGCTTTGCCCTCGGCGAGTTCGGCAATCACATTGACAAGCGCGGTGGCGTTCGGCCCGAGCGCTTCCACCTGCGCCTGGAATCCCTTTGCACGAGCCAAGCCGATGGCTTCGACTTCCGCGCCTTTCGCCGTTCCGGTCTGGCGGATGAATTCGGCTTCGCCGCCCGCCTCGGCAATGCGCGCGTCGGCGTCGTTTCTCTTGATCGAGACGCCCACTTTGGAGCGCGCCAAATCGGCTTGCATGTCCGCGGTGCCTTTGGCCTGCTCCATCTCGATGCGCTCGTCTTGTGCGGCGCGCTGCTTCTTGAAGGTTTCGATTTCCTGGTTGGCGATTTCGCGGTGCGTGAGGACGGTGACGAGGTCCTCGGGCAAGATCACGTCTTGTATGTAGACGCCCTTGGTCTCGACCTGATATTGAGCGAGCTGCTCGCGAATGTGGGTAAAAGCCTGCTCCTGCACCTGCTGGCGCGTCTCGATGAACTTGATCGCGGGCATGCTCTGCAAATTGTCGCGGAAATGATTCCCGACCGCGGCTTGCAGGACTTCATTAACGAGATTTTTCATCGTGCCCACCATCGAGATCACGCGCGGCGCGTTGGTGTCCGGGACGTGAATCTGGACCTGCAGGTCGATCCTGAAAACGAAGCCCTCATTGCTCTTGGCCACGATCTGTTTTAATTGCGCGTCCAGATTGTGCGCTTCGGACGACGCGTCGGCCCAGTTCAGGTTCAAGATCGCCGTCGGGACGATCTCCGCTTCGTAGCAGCGCGGATTGAGCGGATACTTCCCTGTGCGCAGTGGCTCCTGCCAGACTCCGCGATGGCCGGGACGAACCAGCGAGCCATATCGGAAGTTTTCGCCGGACATATCCTGCGTGACCAATCCGACGTATGCCTTGATCACTGCAACCTGGCCCTGCTGCACAACCATCATCGGCACGAGTTCCACGCTGACCAGATACGGATTCAGCGCGTAGGCGCCATAGAGCAGCGGATCGTGCTGTAAGCCGATCTTTCCGCCGCGGTCGAGGAAGGTCTGGAAGTCCTGATAGTTGTTGTGGAGCTGGTTCTTGCTGCCTAGAAGTGTTTCGATAATTTCCTGGTCTGTCGAGCCGCCCTTTTCCATCTGGCCCATGTCAACAAAGCCGCCGAGGCGGCTGGCGATGTCGCCCGAGGGAAGCGGGTCGCCTTCATATGTAGTGACGATTCCAATCACATCGATTGTGCCGGCTTTGCCCTGCGGCTGAGGGTCGATGCGCACCAGATCGAGCTGCGCGGCGCTCAGGCCAAGCGCCTCCGGGGAAAGATCCTGGTTGCGGTTCGCCTTCTCGCGAATCTCGGACGAAACAGGGAGCCCGTACACTTTGTTGCGCGTCACGACCAGAAAGCCGACGGGATGAATCGGCACGAGAGTGCCCGGCGGCAGTACGGGGCGCTGCACACCTTTTTGGCCGCCGTTCTGGACGAAACTCTTCAGATCGGAAAAGTTCGCGAACACGGATTTGTACACCGCAGATTTCGCACCGATGGGGAGCGGCGCGCCGACCTGTGCGATCACGACTCCGATTTGCCCCGCGGGAACCTGTACCCAGGGATATTTATCGACGGAATACATCAGCCAGGGCTTCCAGCGCAGGCCAGGCATCAACAGTTCCGCTTGATAGCCGGCTTCGCCCTCGAATCCGATGGGATTGTCTTTCGCGAGTTTCTTCCAGGAGAAGCGCTTCGTGACCAGGCCGACTTCGGTCGGGCCGATGCGCCTAATGGAATGCAGGAAGCCGAAAACGAACAGGACCACTAGAACCGCCAAGACCAGAGTCCACATGGTGATGCCGAACATATGCGCCTCGATTCTCCGGAAGACAGGCCCACACGAAAACGCAGCCACGATAGCGGTACGTCACTTTTCCGTCAAGTGCAGCGTGGAGGCGCTGCCGCTGCGCATGGGAGGCGCAAATCCGCGACCTGAATTGCACGCGGTTTCAGCGTTCGCGCGCGATGGACTGTGGGGTTTTCAAGATCGAGGGATCGAACTTCGGAATCAAAGCCAGAAAATCACGCATCATCATCTCTCGCAGGTCGGCGAACTCTTCTTTCGACAGATTCAAAGAGGAGCACGGCGGCGGATCGGCGCCGCGCCGCGATGACGGAACGTTCAATCCGAGCCAGCGGAGAAAGCTGGCGAGATACATCATTTCGGGAGTCCACCCGGAGGAGTCGTTGCGAGACGATTTCTGGCCGCCGTTCGCGGAACTGGGCCTGCGCTCCAATTCTCGCGCGAAATGAAGTGCGTTGAGATGGTGCGAAAGCATCGACCACATGTAGATCAAAACGCGCACGCGCTGGACGCCCAGCACAACCAAGGCTCGATCAAGGGTGTAGACGGATTCTTCGGGTGCCAGCTGCAGCGAAAGCGCGATTCTCATGATCAGCACTTCAAGATCGGGACGAGTGCGAATCTCGGCTGCGACTTTCGCGAGATCCGACGGCGTTGCGTCCAGCAGGCGGTTCAATCGATGAGCCGTGTTTTCGATTTCGCGGGCGGTTCGCTCGGGTGAATGTGCGGCTGCACCGTCCCCGTTATTGGGTTTGCGCGGATTGCACCCGATCAACTGAAAACCTTCGTGCGCTTTGAGTGCCATCGGACATCTCGCCCCCCTGAATTCGCCGCCTCGCCCAATCGAGCTGGACGAAAACATATTCAAGCGCGATTCGATGAAAGACCCATCTCCGTGGCGGGCTTTCGGCGCAGCAAAGCGATCGCACGCTGAGGGCCGGGCTTCGAACTCCGCGAATTTCTGGCGAGCAACTCGGGCACGCGTGAGCGCAGTCGAGCCATCGCAGCGGTGTGAATTTGCGAGACGCGCGATTCGCCGATGCCGAGCAGCGCGCCCACCTGCTTCATCGTAAGTTCCTGGAAGTGATAGAGAGCGAGCACTTCGCGTTCGCGGCCGGGTAATTCCTCAATCCCCTGCTCGAGCAGCCGCATCATTTCCGATCGGAGCGTCTGGCGATAGGGGTCCTCTTCTATCGAGCTCACGCGATCTTGAATCTTTTTTTCCTGGTTCGTATCTTCCGTTTCGTGCTGAAGGCTCCCGACATTGAGGCCGCGGATGTCTCCTACGAGCCGCTGAAGACTCTCAAGACTGATTTGCATTTCGGCGGCAATTTCGAGTTCGCTCGGATCGCGCCCAAGCTGGCTCCGACACCGCGAGATCGCCTGATCGAGACGCCGCGCCCGGCGCCGCAGCGCGCGCGGACTCCAGTCCGCGAGACGCAGGCTGTCGAGAATCGCTCCTCGAATGCGAAATTCCGCGTAGTACTTCGGCTGAACGTTTTTGCTCGGATCGTATTTGCGCACAGCGTCGATCAGCCCGAGAACTCCGGCGTGGACCAAATCCTCCAGCAGAACTTGGGGAGGAAGGCGAAAGTGGATGCGCCTCGCGACGTGACGAACCTGCGGGAGGTGGTCGAGCAGAAGCTGCTGGCGCTGCTGTTCGTCGATCTGGCTAGCGGCTTCGGGAAGAGAACCGGCAGGCAACGTGCCCCACACCTGCGATTCATTTTCCGGCGCTTCCTGGACGCATGCGCTTTCCAAAGCATGGACTACGGCGGATTGCACGTCGATCGCCGATGGGCTTGTCCATTCATTCAGGGCACCACGCGCTGAAGTCACGAGTCCCATGTAGCTGACAGCCTCCTTTCCCTCACGAATCGTCCGGATCGACAAATCCTCGTCCGCGTCATGACGCGATCTTGGTGAACGGCTGCGGGGCCTGCACCCGATAGCCGACGCCGCGAACGGTATGAATCAGTTTCCGTTCGTACGAGGCGTCCACTTTCTTGCGGAGATAGTTGATGTAAACGTCCACGACGTTGGTCATCGTGTCGAAAGGCGAATTCCAGACGTGCTGGGTGATCTGACTCCGCGTGACGCCCGCGCCCGGGCTGCGCATCAGACACTCGAGGACACTGAATTCCTTGGGGGTCAGATTGATCGTCCGCCCGGCGCGCATGACCCGGCGCTCCACGCGGTTCAATTCGAGGTCGTCGACGCGCAGCACGGCATCGTCCGGACGGCCGTTGCGGCGAAGCAGCGCCCGCACGCGCGCCGCAAGCTCGGAAAAGGCGAATGGCCGGAGAAGGAGGTCGTCGGCGCCCGAGTCGAGCAGCTTCGCGCGATCGTCGGGCTTCGTCCCGGCGGTGAGGATCAGAATGGGCAGGTGTGCGCGGAGCGTGCGAACTTGGCGCAAAACTTCCAGACCGTCGTGCGGCAAAATACTGAGGTCAAGAATCGCGGCGTCGTAATCCCGCTCTTCCGCCAGGCGCTTCGCTGCTTCCGCGTCGACTGCAAGATCGGCGGCGCACTTATCGGCGCCGAACTCTCGTTCAAGAAAAATGCCGAGCGCGGGATAGCGTTCAGCGACAAGAATCCGCATGGCAACTCCAGCGGAAGGGGGAAACTGCAAGAAACTCCCAAGGGGGCTACGAAATTAATCAATGACGAAAACAGAGTCAAAAGAAAACTTCATTGGGAAACTTTTATGTTCCAGGAGTGAGAAAGTGTTTGCGGAGAAACGAAAAACTGCGCCGCGGCGGCGACAACTTGAACCGAAATGAAACTGGGAATGTTTCAGTCCGAAACAATTTCAGGGATGCGTCATGTCTTCCGGCCGGACGATTTTGTCGAATTCTTCGCCCGTCATGAAGCCAAGCTTGAGGATCGCGTCGCGAAGGCTCAAGTGTTCGTGGTGAGCTTTGTGCGCGGCTTGCGCGCATTTATCGTAGCCGATGATGGGGCTCAGCGCCGTGACCAGCATAAGGGTATTTTTCACGTACTGCTCGATGCGCTCGTAGTTCACTTCCATTCCCATTACGCAATGGTCGGTAAACGACCGGCACGCGTCAGTAAGCAGGCGCACCGAATGCAGGAAATTGTGAATTATCACCGGCTTGAAGACGTTGAGTTCGAAATTTCCCTGCGAGCCGGCGAAACCGATCGCCGCGTCGTTGCCAAGGACCTGCACGGCGACCATGGTCATCGCTTCGGACTGGGTTGGATTCACTTTTCCGGGCATGATTGACGATCCCGGCTCGTTTGCAGGTAGCATCAGCTCGGCGAGGCCGGCGCGCGGGCCGGAAGCCAGCCAGCGAATGTCGTTCGCAATTTTCATCAGCGAGGCGGCTAGAGTCTTGAGCGCGCCGCTGGCGAAGACGAGTTCGTCGTGCGCGGAAAGCGCTGCGAATTTGTTGGGATGCGACTTGAACGGAAGCCCGGTCAGCTCGGAGATTTTATTCGAAGCGCGTTCAGCAAATTCGGGATGCGCGTTGAGGCCGGTGCCCACCGCGGTGCCTCCGATCGCGAGATCGTAGAGGCCTGACAAGACTTCCTTAAGCCGCGCGATGTCTCGCTCAAGCAGGTTTGCCCAGCCAGACATTTCCTGGCCGACTGTGAGAGGCGTTGCGTCCATCAGGTGCGTGCGGCCGATCTTCACCACGCCTGCAAACTGGCACGCCTTGGCGTCGAGCGCTGCACGCAGCCGGTCGACGGAAGGGATCAGCGCCTCGGCGACGCGCGAAGCCGCCGCGATGTGCATGGCCGTCGGAAACGTGTCGTTCGACGACTGCGACATGTTGACGTCGTCATTGGGATGGATGGGCTTCTTGCTGCCCATCACGCCGCCCGCAATTTCGATGGCGCGATTCGAGATCACTTCATTCGCGTTCATATTGGTTTGCGTGCCGCTACCGGTCTGCCAGATGCGGAGCGGAAAGTGCTCGTCGAGTTTTCCGGCGATCACTTCGTCCGCGGCTTGCACGATCAGCTTGGCCTTTTCGGCGGGAAGCTTTCCGAGGTCCTGATTCACGAGCGCGGCGGCCTTTTTCAGGATCCCGAATGCGCGGATCAGCTCGGGCGGCATCACGTCCCGGCCGATGTTGAAATGGATCAGCGAGCGGGCGGTCTGCGCGCCGTAATAGCGATCGTTCGGCACCTCGATCTTGCCCATGCTGTCGGACTCGATTCGAGTTCCTGCTTTCGGTGCAGCCGCTGGTTTGCCGTCCACGCTATCGTCCTCCCCGGTAGATCACGCGAGCCTCGGCGCGGCGATCCGCTTCGCCGGGCATGTTCATTGGATAAGACAAGCATACTGCGGAAACTGGCCCCGCGCAGCGGATTGTTCGTCGCACACTACCGGCATCCGTGGGCTTCCTGGCCCCATGGCTGAACGGACAAGAGACGAACCTGGCCTGGCAGACGTGTGCTTTTGGGCAAGTGGAATTTTGCTTTTCCGCGAGAAAGAATTCATTATGTCGCGAGCGGATTCGGCGGCGGTTGTGCTGCCGCGCGCGACCTCGTTTTCAGCGTAGGACGACCCCAGCCTAGGCGGGAGAGGAAAATGACGGAGGCCTGGAAAAACTGGGAAGGCCAGATTGTCGATGGGCATGTCCTGCGCGCCTACCTGGGCGGCTCCGACCACAGCGGCGTGTTCCTGACGGATCACGGGCATCCGGAACCGCACGAGGCTGCGATCAAGCTCATCGTTGCGGACCCGGCAAACGCGGAGTTCCAGCTTTCGCAGTGGGAGATCGCCGCAAATCTCGCTCATCCTCATCTGATCCGCATTTTTCAATCGGGGCGCTGCCGGCTGGATCACACGTCGCTGCTCTACGCCGTGATGGAGCGCGCGGATGAGGATCTCTCGCAGATCATTCCGAGCCGGGCGCTGACGCCGACCGAGGCAAGCGACATGCTCGGGCCTGTCCTGGATGCGCTGGCGTTTCTGCACGGCAAGGGTTTCGTCCACGGGCATTTGAAACCCGCGAACATCATGGCCGTCGGCGATCAGCTAAATATTTCGAGCGACGGTATTAGCGCCGTCGGCGCGTTGAAAGGCGGGCGGAACAAGCCGTGCGTTTACGACGCGCCGGAAGCGGCCACGCGAGGCAAGTCTCCGGCCGGGGACGTTTGGTCGCTCGGCGTGACGCTCGTGGAGTGCGTCACACAACAGCTTCCGAGCTGGGAATGGAAGGGGCAGGACGAGCCGAAGCTGTCGGCGAACATACCCGCGCCGTTCGGCGATATCGTGCGGCACTGCCTGCGACAGGATCCGCAGGCGCGTTGGAAGATAGCGGACATTCGCGCGCGATTGCAGCCGGAGTCGCAGGCGCCAAAGACGCCATCGACTGTGACGCCGCGCGCGCAAGTTCAGCGCGCACCGGAGAAGCGGCGTTACTTGCTTGCGGCGGCGGCAATCATCGTGGCGGCACTGCTTGCGATATGGCTGGGGCCGAAATTGATGAACCAAGGTTCGCACGCGCAGCCGAGCTCGCCGGTCGCGTCTGAGCCAGCACCGGTGGAAGCTAGTGCGAAACCCGCGCAGCCGGCGCCTGTTGAGGCGCCCGCCGTAGAGAAGGCTACGGGTCGGCAACCCGAGGAAAATGCCTCGGCTGCGCCAACTGCCCCGGCTGTATCAACTGAGCCTGCACCGCTCGCGGCCGTGACACCCAAACCAGCGGCGGCGAAAGTGGCGGCCGGAGTTGTTGGGGGCGAGGCCGTGCATCAAGTGATGCCCGACGTGCCCGACAAGGCGCGCGAAACGATTCAGGGGACGGTGAGAGTCAGCGTGAAGGTTCAAGTGGACTCGTCAGGCAACGTGACGGACGCGAGCGTGGACTCGCCGGGACCGAGCAAGTACTTTGCGAATCTGGCGCTGGGCGCGGCGCGAGGCTGGAAGTTCACCCCTGCGAGCGCCGGTGGCGACAATGCTTCGGGCGAATGGATTCTGCGATTCCAGTTCACGCAGGACGGAGCGAAGGCTACCGCGGTGCGCGCCGCTCGATAGCGGCGCGGCCGATTTCAGCGTCGATCGCGCCACCAATCAGGAAAGCCAAGCTTGTCACGTAGAGCCAAACCACCAGAATCATAACCGCGCCGAGAGATCCATAAGTGGCGCTATACGTGTTGAATAAATGCAGGTAGGCGCGGAAGCCCACCGAAACGATCAGCCAGAGAAAAACACCGAAGACCGAGCCGGGCGTGAACCAGCGCCAGCGGCGATTCTTGAGGTTCGGCCCGAGGTAGTAGATCAGCGCGAAAGAAGCTCCCACGAACAGAATCGCGGCCGGCCATCGAAGCCCCTTCCACAGCATCATGGCGGCGGAGCTCAGATTCACTTCCCCTCCGATCCAATCAATGAATCGCCCGCCGAGCAGGAAAATGAACAGCGACGAGAGGAGAAGAATCGTGATCGCAAGCGTCAGCACCACGGCGAGCGCGCGAACCGCCAGCCACGAGCGCGATTCGCGAACGCGATAGGCGACGTTCAAGGTCGAGATCAGCGAACTTATCCCGCCCGAGCCGAACCACAGGCCCGCCACGATTCCGAATGCCAGCTTTCCACCGCTCGTGTTCGCGGCGAGTTCGGCGGTGATCCTGCTCAGGAGTTGAAACGCGTCCTGCGGCAGAAAATCCGCGAAGAAGGAAAGCAGGCTCTCTTCGAGCTGCGCGCCGTGCGCGGCGGACAGGCCAAACAACGCCAGCAGGAACAGCAGCAGCGGAAAAAGCGCGAGCAAGGAATTGAACGCCAGACCCGAGGCGGCGTCGAGAAGATTGTCCCGGTTGGCCTCGCGAACGACGTTTTTCGCGAGCTGCCACGGAGTCAGGCCGCCGAGCTTCCAGAGAGATTCGTGCGACTGCGAATTCGTGGTTTGGGAGGATGCCATAGGGTCGCTTGCGAAAGGTTCGGCGCGGATTCTAACTCATCGAGGCGCGAACCTATGGCCAAAAAGAGCGCCCAGCTGTGAAGCGCCGGGACCTACCGATCGGAGCCCCGAAACAGGTACACGGGCAGATCATGAGGCCAGCTGTACAGCTATTGCACTCTTGGACAGGCGGTCGGCGGCGGGCCGTCGCGCTAAGCTGGCAGAGGGTAGACTGGATACTTCAGAGATTTTCGCGACTGGCAGGGGGAAAAGGGAACATCCAGTGCCATCTTTGTTCAATCGTCTGTTTACGGGCGAGGACGTAGAGGAGCGCCCGGCTCCGGCCGAAGCGCTCGACGCGGCCGTGCGGACAGAAGCGCCTGACGGAATGATCGACGCGGGCGGATTGCCTTCCGCTGCTAACGCGCTGGCCGAACTGTTTCCGGAAGAGCCTGCCGCCAAGACCGAAGAAGCGCAGGAAATTCAGCTGGATGTAGCGGCAGAGCCGAAACCAGCGCCGGAACGGACCGCGGATGAACAGACCGCACCGAAGCGGCGAAATATATTTTGGCGGCTGTTCGGTTCCGAGGAGCCCGCTGCAACGATCGAGGACAAGCCCACTGCAATCGAGGAGAGCGCGCGGGACGCGGCCGAGGTGAAGGATGGCGTGGACGCAAGCGAGGGCGTCGCTCAAGCTGACGTGGAGTCCGCGCTGAAGCCGATCGCCGAGACGCCAATTCCCGCCGATGCGCTTCCGCCAGCAGCGGATGTTTTCGAGGAGCTTTTTCCTCCTGAGAGCGTCGTTCCCGAGCCTGTTGCGAGCGACGCCGATCAGACACCCAAGATTGAGGCCGATGTGCCGGTGACGGTGCCAGCCCAAGAGACTATCGCCATATCTGCAAGCGACGCGACAATTGCGGATCACCAAGCGGACAACGACCTACCGGCTGCATCGAGCGACGTAGCGAATGAGACAGCGAGCGCTTCCGCCGATACGAGTGCCTCCGATTCGTCGGAGGAACCGGCTTGGGAAATGCCTGTGCACCACGAACACGCGGCGGAGGAATCACTGTACACAGAGGAGTCGAGCGCTCAGCAACGCGATGCGGCGCCCGCACATTCATCGTACGTCGAGCCGGAAGATCGAGGCATTCAAGATTCGCAGATCGCCACAGACGCGACGGCAGCGTCGCAATCGGATGCACCCACCGCTGATGCGCCTATCCCTGAGGAAGCGCCGCACAAGCCGTATCGCGATTGGGCGTTCGACGACAAGCTGGCGAGTCATCGCGAGTGGGTCGAGTCGCACGGAATATCGGGCAAGCGCGCCGACCTTTCGGGCGCCGAACTCGAGGCCACCGAACTGATCAGCGTGAATCTGCGACTTGCCGATCTGCACGACGCGAACCTGCGCGCGGCCGATCTGCTGCTCGCGGATTTACGCGATGCGTGCCTGGTGCGCGCCGATCTGGAAGAGTCGTGCCTGGTGGGCGCGAATTTGGAAGGCGCGAACCTCGAGGGCGCGTCGCTTGAAACCGCGATGGGGCTCGTGCCGCGCCAGCTTGCGGGAGCGAATCTCCGCGACGCGCAGCTTGCGCCGCAGCTCATGGAGTTCGAAGCGCAGACGGCATTCACGCACGCCGCGCAGAATGCTTTCCGCTATTTCGGCGCAATGTCGGCGGCGAGCCTAGCCTCGTGGCTCATCATCTGGAAAACGCGGGACGCTCAGCTCCTTACGGACTCGGCGATTATTCCGTTCTTGCATTCGCACACAGCAGCGGCCGCATTGCCGACAGCGGAGTCGTATCTGATCGCTCCCGTGGTCGTGTTCATCCTCTATCTGCTGTTTCATTTTCATTTGCAGAGGCTGTGGGACGCGGTGCAGGAGCTTCCGGCTATTTTCCCGGACGGGCACACGCTGGGCGAAGACAAACCCGAGATCATCGTCGGGCTGCTTCGCACGCATTTCCGCTGGATGAATCCCGATCCCGCCTCGACGCTGCTGGTCGAGCGAATCCTATCGCTGTTACTGGCGTATTGGACAGTGCCCGCGACGCTGCTCCTTTTCTGGGCACGCTACCTGACGCGCCAGGAAATCCACGGCACGATTCTACAGGCGCTGCTGCTGGTGGTTGCGACCGGAATCGCGATTCACGCTACGACGAAAACCGGGCGGCCACAAGAGCGTTGGGCGTTCGAACGGAAATGGTCGCACCGGCTGACCGGCAAAGTGAAGGCGATCAGCGCGGTATCGGTCGCGGTCGTATTCGGCGTGATTTTGATTTTGCTCTCGGCCGGCACGATTGCAGGCGTCCCGCACGACCGCGCTCGCGCGCCGCAATATGGGACTGCAAACATACGAAGATGGGCGCCCGATTTCTTCTGGTCGCTGGGGTTCGATCCGTACGCCGATCTGACTGACGCCGCCATATCCCGCAGGCCGGCGACCTGGAATGTGGAAGACGATCAGGTCAGCTCCGTTGACGGTGCGCGCTTGAACAACGCTCACTTCCGCTACGCACAGGCGTACGCCGTGTTCCTCGCGAACGCCCATCTGTGGCGCTCGGATTTTCAAGGCGCGTTTCTTTCAGGAGCGGACATGCGCGGCGCGGATCTCGGCGAAAGCAACATGCGCTTCGCCGTGATGGACCAGGCTCACATGAGCCACGCCAACCTCGACCGGTCGAACCTCGAAGGGGCCGACTTGCGGCGGGCGGATTTGCGCGGGGCGAATTTATCGTACTGCTCGCTCGCGAATGCGATCCTCGTGGACGCGCGGCTTGACGGCGCGAGCTTTTATACCGCTCGGCTCGACGGCGCCACGCTGACGCGCGCGCATTTCGAGAAGGCGGACCTTCGCGATGCGTTCTTGGGCGGCGCGCACATGGACCACGCGGACTTGCAGGGAGCGTACTTCTGGTCGGCGCGGCTGCCCGGCGCGGATCTGGGCGGCGCGCAGCTTCAAGATGCAATCTTCATCGACGCGGACCTCGGCGGCGCAAATCTTGGCGGCGCTCAATTGTCGGGAACGGTGCTGAACGGGGCAAACCTCAGCGGCACGAGTCTTGAGGGTGCGGACCTGCGCGGCGCTCTGGGATTGACGCCGAACCAGGTGTGCTCGGCGCGGTCGCGGCGAGGCGCCTTGCTGAGCGACGACATGGAGACACAGGTCGAAGCGCAGTGCGGGAAACAGTAACCAACCAGAGATTAAATAAGCCTATGCCTGGATCACGACAACGCTGAGGGCGAAGCTGCGCCGTAAAAGCTGAACCAGGGGCTGGCGGCCTTTAGGCGCTCGTTGACGTTGTTGATGTTCTTCACACCCTGATTGGACAGCCAGTCTTCGAGCGCCTTCACACCCTGCTTTGCGTAGACCGGAATTGCGTCCTTCCACGTGGCGCGGCCGCACAACACGCCCGAAAACTTCACTCCGGATTCAGCCGCTAGCTCGAGCGTTTCGCTGAAGACTTCGTTGCTCACGCCTGCGGAAAGATAGATGAACGGCTTCTTCGCGGCGGTCGCGGCGCGGAGGAAATGCTCCTTGGCCTGCTCGCGGGTGTACGCGGCGTCTCCTTTACAGGCTTTGCTGCCCGCGACGAACGCCATGTTCACCGGCACTTCAACCTTGAGAATGTCCACGCCGTACTGGGGCTTCGAAAATTCCGCCATGCTCTGCGCGACGATGTCGGGTTTCTTGCGCGCGAAGCCAATTCCCTTCTCGTCCGCGCCTTCTTCATAGCCGACCAACTCGAGGAAAAAGGGAACGTCGGAGGCGGTGCACTCGGCACCGATGCGCTCGACCCATGCGTGCTTGATTTCATTCACCTGAGGCGGATCGGTGGGCGTGTAGTAGAGCAAAATCTTGATGCAATCGGCGCCCGCAGCCACAAGCCGTCGAACGGACCAGATGTCCAAGAGATCGGGAAGGCGCCCGGGGCGCGTATTGTCGTAACCGCTGTTCTCGTATGCGAGCAGCAAGCCGGCGTTCTTCGCGCGCGCGAGCGCGGCGGGGAGACCGTACTCGGGGTCGAGCAGGATCGCGCTTGCGTGCGGCGTTAGGACGCGCACCACAGCAGTCTTGAACTCCTCGAGCATTTGCGCGGTGACGGCGCTCTTGTCCACGCCTTTTTCTTTTGCGATGGCGCTTTTCAGCGAGCCGCGCTGGTCCATTGCCGCGGCGGCGATGACGCCGCGCGCGTTCGACACGGCCTTGAGGCCCTTCTGCTTTCCCGGCGTAACTTTCATCGTGGGCGATACCTCCTAGGTGCTCGAAGACAGCGGCATTTTAGCATATGGGTGCGAGCCGAGGGACAAGCAGAAAGCCGCGCTATACGAACAGCACGTGGTGCTGGCCGACGCAGGAGCGGGCGCCCTCCGAACCGGCAACTGAGCTGAGGGCCGCGAGTTCGTCGAGAAACTCGGGACCGTTCGAAGCAAGCAGCGGCAAAGCGCAGAGCGTTCGCTCTTGCAATCCGCCGTGCGGATACAACGCATCGAGCAGGATCTTCTCGTGGCGCTCGAGCACGCCCGACCGGAAATTTTCCGCGCGGGCGGCTTTGGCCTTCAACTGAGTGAACTGGTGCAGTATCTTGCGCTCGGCAGCCTGGAGCGCGTCGAGGAGCGTCGGATCGAGGCGGCCGAGAGGTTCCTCGTATCCCTTGAGGAGTTGGCGCAGCGATTCCTCGCCCGCGTCGAAGCTGCCGGCGAGCGCACCGGGAAGCGATTTCTGTTCCATCTTCGCGCGGAGATGCTGCGGCCCGGCGAAAACGTCGCGTATGTCGAGGCCGTACTGGGCAAGGAAGCGGGCGACGGGCGGCTCGACGACCGTAAAGCTCGCGCGCGGCAGGATGGCGGGCATGCGGCCGAGAATCTTCTGATAATTGACCTGCGTCTGCGCGAGGTAGGCGATCTCCGCAGGGCCACCGATATAGGCAGCCGTCGGCAAAAGCGAATCCTGCACCACTGGGCGCAGCAGTGCGCTGGGGCTGAACGCTTCCGGCGTCGCCTTCACGGCGGCAACGAGCTGCTCGCGGGAAAATTCAGTATCGCCCGCGGTGAATTTTCCGTTGCGGCTACGCAGCGGCTCGCGGCGCCCGCGAACGGTATAAAAGAGCAGAGTCGTCTCGTGCGTCACTTTCACTTGCGCGTGAAAGCCCGCGGATTCGAGTTCCTTCGACCGCGCGAGCAGAGCTTCGCGCAGCGAAGCCGCATCTTCGATCGCGCGAAGATAGACGGAAGCCGCCGGGCGATGCAGCCGGGCATCGAGCGGATCGATGAAAATGATGCCGCGCCCGGCGAAAACACGCGCGAGCAACTTTCCGAATGCCGAGCCGTACGTTTCATTTCGTGTGTAGGACTCACGGAGGGCGCGCGCGGTCTCTTCGGCAAACGGCCCGTCTAGAGTTTGAGCCGCTGTCGCCATGATCGACTCGATCGCATCGCCCAAAACAACTTCTCCGACCCTGCGGCCGGCGTCTTCCGTACGCGGGGGCAATTCATAGCGCGCCAACCCGTTGCGCGTCACCCAGGACGAGTGGTTCACCTCGGCGAGATCGTGGTCCTCGGTCGCAAGCCAGAAGATCGGAACGGCATCGGTGCCATGGCGCGTGGTTTCTTCCGCGCAGCGGACGGCAGTGAGAGCTTTATAAAAGGTGTAGGCCGGGCCCGAAAAGAGTCCTACCTGTTGGCCCGTGACGATTGCGACAGCGCCCGCGGCCAGGCGATCGAGATTGCGGCCCGTGGCCGGATCGATTTCGCCGCCCGAACCGAAATGGCGGTTCTGGTCGCGCAGAATATCCACAACGGTGCGGCGGACGCCCGGATCGAGCTTTACTTCGCGCGCGGCAGCGTCCACACCCGCGGCCGTGGGCGGGTGCGCGAAATAGGGCGCGACGCGGCCAAAGTCCTCTAGAAAAGAGGAAAGAAGCTTGGTCGTGTGAGGAATTTCACGAAGTGAAATACAGTGCGACTCCATCGAGGCAGTCATGATACACGGCGCTCCCGGCACCGGCAACAATGGTCCGGAAGCGCAAGTCGGATGGATTCGGAGTTGAGTGGCGACACAGTTCAGATTGGATTCCCGCGAGGTGGCAAAGGATTCGGTCGGATGCAGGCTCCCTGGCTTTGGCTAAGGCAGGGCCGCGGATTTGCGGCGATGCAGGTCCTGCAGCGCGGCCACATCGACTTCCTGGCCCTTCATCGCGCGAATGCCGCGCGCGGCGGCGCTGGCGGCGGAGAGTGTGGTGATGCAGGGCACGTTGTAACGGACCGCGGCGCGGCGAATCGATTTTTCGTCGTAGAACGATTCGCGGCCGAGCGGCGTGTTAATGACCAGGTGGACTTTTCCGTTTTTGATCAGATCGACCACGTTGGGCCGGCCTTCGTTCACCTTGAAGACGGCTTCGATTTCAATGCCCGCGCGCGTGAGCGCCGCAGCAGTGCCGCGCGTGGCGATGATTTTCAACCCGGCGGCAGCGAGATCCTTCGCGACGCTCGCGACGAACCGCTTGTCGTGGTCGTTGACGCTGATAAACACGATTCCCTCGAGCGGCAGGCGCTGTCCGGCAGCGAGCTGCGCCTTGGCGAAGGCCTGCCCGAACGTCGAAGAGATGCCCATCACCTCACCGGTCGAGCGCATCTCCGGGCCGAGAATCGTATCCACGCCGCGGAATTTGTTGAACGGAAACACGGGCGATTTCACGGCGTAAAAGTCGCGGACCGCAAGCTCCTTCACGCCGTTCATGTGCACGATCGGCAGATGGAGGTCGCGCAGCTTGCGCCCGGTCATCAGGCGCGCTGCAACCTTCGCGAGCGGGACGCCCGTGGCCTTGCTGACGTATGGAATCGTGCGCGAGGCGCGTGGGTTCACTTCGAGGACGTACACCTTGTCCTGCTGGATCGCGTATTGCACGTTCATCAGGCCGACCACATGAAGCGCACGCGCGAGGCGCGCGGTGTAATCCCGAATCTGCGCGAGCACCTCGGCCTTGAGCGAAACCGACGGCAGTACGCAGGATGAGTCGCCGGAGTGAATGCCGGCCTCTTCGATGTGCTCCATGATCCCAGCAATCACGACGTCGTCGCCATCGGCGAGCGCGTCCACATCGACTTCAGTTGCGTTTTCAAGAAACTGGTCGATCAGGATCGGGCGCTTCGGATCTGAAATGCCACCGATCTGCACCGCCTGAACGACGTACTCTTCGACCGTCTTCAAATCGTAGGCAATCACCATGGCGCGCCCGCCCAGCACGTAGCTCGGGCGAACGAGAACTGGCAAACCGATTTCGGCCGCAGCCGCGACGGCTTCCTGCGGTGCGAGTGCAGTGCCGCCGCGCGGCTGCGGAATGTTCAACTCCGCAAGGAGCGCGCCGAAGCGGCGGCGGTCTTCGGCAAGGTCGATCGATTCAGGATCGGTACCGATGATTTTCGCGTGGTTGCGCTTCAGCTCCAGCGCGAGGTTCAGAGGCGTTTGCCCGCCGAATTGCACGATCACCCCTTGCGGCTTCTCCCGCTCGAGGACCGCTAGAACGTCTTCGAGCGTGAGCGGCTCGAAATAGAGCCTGTCGGACGTGTCGTAGTCGGTCGAAACCGTTTCCGGATTGCAATTGATCATCACGGTCTCGTAGCCGTCTTCCTTGAGCGCGAGCGCTGCGTGGCAGCAGCAATAATCGAATTCGATTCCCTGCCCGATACGGCTCGGTCCGCTGCCGAGGATCACGACTTTCGGCCGATCGACTGCGCCGGATTCGTCCTCGTCCTCATAGGTTGAATAGAGATACGGAGTGAAGGACTCGAACTCCGCGGCGCATGTGTCCACACGCTTGAACACCGGCACAACACCGAGTTCGTGGCGACGCGCGCGCACGGACGCGGATTTCACGTTCCAGAGCTTAGCAAGCTCTTCGTCGCTCGCGCCGGATCGTTTCGATTCGAGCAGCAGCTCGGCCGAGCATCCGCGCAGCGAACTTGCGGCGACGCGGCGGTCGATCGCGACCATATCTTCCATCTGGCGGATGAACCACGGATCGATTTTCGTAAGCGAGCAGACTTCGGCGCGCGTCATGCCGCGTTCGAGCGCTTCAAAGAGCCAGTGGATGCGGTCCGGTCCCGGAACGTGGAGCTTTTCGCGCAGCAGCGCCACGGAAACGTCCGCCGGAGCGCGCCACGCCGTGCTCGGCTCAAGCGAGCGGATGCCCTTGCAAAGCGCCTCTTGAAACGTGCGGCCGATGGCCATCACTTCGCCGACGGATTTCATCTGCGTGGTGAGCGTTGTATCGCTGCCGGGGAATTTTTCGAACTGCCATTTCGGGATCTTTGCGACGACGTAGTCGATGCTCGGCTCGAAGCACGAGGGCGTCTTGCGCGTGATGTCGTTGGGGATTTCGTCGAGCGTCATGCCGACGGCGAGCTTCGCGGCGATCTTGGCGATCGGAAATCCGGTGGCCTTGCTCGCGAGCGCGGAGCTGCGCGAGACGCGCGGATTCATTTCGATCACGGTCATGCGCCCGCTTTCGGGATCGATGGCGAACTGGATGTTGGAGCCGCCCGTTTCGACGCCAACTTCGCGGATGATCGCGGCGGCCGCGTCGCGCATGCGCTGATATTCCTTGTCGGTTAGCGTCTGCGCGGGCGCGACGGTAATCGAGTCGCCCGTGTGAATGCCCATCGGATCGACGTTTTCGATCGAGCAGATGACCACGAAATTGTCGCGGTGATCGCGCATCACTTCGAGCTCGAATTCCTTCCAGCCGATCACGGACTCCTCTATCAGCGCCTGATGGACCGGGCTCGCGTCGAGCGCGCGGGAAATGGCGTCGGCGAATTCCTCGTGGTTGTATGCGATCGAGCCGCCGGTGCCGCCAAGCGTAAACGACGGTCGGATCACCACGGGATAGCCAAGCTCGTCGGCGAGAGTGATGGCTTCGGGAATGTTGGTGACGACCGCCGACGCGGGAACTTCCAAGCCGATTCTGCGGCAGGCGTCCTTGAACAGGAGGCGGTCTTCGGCGATTTTGATGGCGCGAAGCTGCGCGCCGATGAGTTTGACGCCGTATTTGTCGAGGATGCCGCTTTCGGCAAGCTCGACGGCGAGGTTGAGGCCCGTCTGACCACCGACGGTCGGCAGCAAGGCGTCGGGCCGTTCGGCGGCGATGATGGCTTCGAGATACTCCTTCGCGAGCGGCTCGATGTAGGTACGGTCGGCGATTTCGGGATCCGTCATAATCGTCGCGGGATTCGAATTGACGAGGATGACTTCGTAGCCCTCCGAGCGCAGCGCCTTGCAGGCTTGCGTGCCGGAGTAGTCGAATTCACACGCCTGGCCGATGATGATCGGGCCCGAGCCGATGATCAGAATCTTCTTGATGTCAGCGCGTTTCGGCATTCGTCGTCAGCTCGCGGCCTTGGGGGCAGGGCCTTCTTTCATCAGCGCGACAAAATCGTCGAAGAGGTAGCGGGCGTCGTGCGGGCCGGGCGAGGCCTCGGGATGATACTGGACGCTGAAAAGCGGGAGCGAGCGATGGCGCAGGCCCTCGTTCGTATGGTCGTTCAAATTCAGGTGCGTGATTTCGACGTCACCCGATGGCAGCGAATTAGGATCAACGCAGAAGCCGTGATTCTGCGCAGTGATTTCGACTTTTCCGGTAAGCAGATTCTTCACCGGATGGTTCGAGCCGTGGTGCCCGAATTTCAGCTTGAAAGTCTTGCCGCCGAGAGCAAGGCCGCAGAGTTGGTGTCCGAGGCAGATGCCGAAGATCGGGACGCGCCCGAGCAGCTTGCGGATATTCGCGATGGCGTAGGTGACCGGCTCGGGGTCTCCGGGGCCGTTCGAAAGAAACACGCCGTGAGGCTTAAGCGCGAGAACGTCTGCGGCGGAGGTCTTCGCCGGCACGACGGTCACATCGCAATGGTGGTCGACGAGAAGCCGAAGAATATTTTGCTTGATGCCGAAATCGTAGGCCACGACGCGATAACGAGGATGGTTCGCGGGCGTTGGTGTCGCAGCCGCCTGCGTCGCTTTCGCAACGCGACCCGAGTCCCGCAGTTTCTTCCGCGAGACCGAGCCTCCCGAACCGTTTCCTGGAGCACCGGCGGCCGCGACAGCAGCAAGCGGCGCGCCCAGTTCAATCGAGCCACGCGTCCAATCATAAGCTTTCGCGGTAGTGACGCGGCCGGCGAGTTCCTGCCCCGCCATGGTGGGAAGCGCGCGCGCCTCGGCAATCAACTGCTCGGCGGGTGTGCCGTCGGTTGAAAGAATGCCGCGCAGCGCGCCTACGTCGCGGAGGTGCCGCACGAGCGCGCGCGTATCAATTTCCCAGATCACCGGAACGCCGTGCCGCTCCAGATATTGCTGCGCGGTTTCGCTCGAACGCCAGTTGGAAGCGAGCGCGGAAAATTCGCGAACGATCAGCGCCTCAATATACGGCTTCCCGGATTCTTCGTCGTCGAGATTCGTGCCCACGTTGCCGATGTGGGGATACGTCAGGCACACGATCTGCCCGGAATAGCTCGGATCGGTGAAGACTTCCTGGTAACCCGTGAGGCTGGTGTTAAAAACGACTTCGCCGCCACGGCGCGTGCGAGCGCCCGCCGCGCGGCCGTTAAAGACTCTTCCGTCCTCGAGCGCGAGCGTCGCGCGTCCTGCGAGGGCTTCGTTCAGTGTGTCCTCCAGAGGATGTCATTTCGATGCCGCGTTAACCGTCGAAGTGGAAGTGAGCGATCCAAAGCGATCCACCGGCCAGTAGGCGAAAACGGCCTTGCCGTAAATGAACTGGCGCGTCACCGGCCCGAACATTCGCGAATCGTTCGAGCTGTCGCGATGATCGCCCATCACGAAATACGAGTCCGACGGAATCCGCCGCGTTCCGTAATTCGAGCCATCGAGGTAGCTGGGCGGCACGTACTGGTCCGGCAACTCCTCCGCGTTGATATAGACGTGGCCCGCGCGAATCTCGATCGTCTCGCCCGGCAATCCCACGACGCGCTTGATGAACGACTTCGAACGGTCCAGAGGATACCAGAAGACGATGACGTCGCCGCGCTCGATTGGCTCAAAGCGATAGACGAATTTGTTGATGAAGATGCGCTCCTGGTCCGAAAGGAGCGGATTCATGCTGGTGCCTTCCACCTTCACCGGCTGGTAGAGAAAAATCATGATGACGATCGCCAGCCCCAGTGCCACGGCTAGATCGCGCGTCCAACTGCGCAATTCACGCCGCAATGGCTGAACGGGCGCGTTTTCGGGCGAGACTGGCAGACCGGATTGAGAGGCGTCCTGCATGCTTCGCTTTTATATTTATATCATGGCCGACATGCCGAGGGAAAGCAGGCTGCCAAGCGAATTTAGAAAATGGAAAGTTTGATTCCGCGCTCGCTACGCATCGGACAAAGCGAAGCTGAGGATTGCAATGGATGCGAGGACAGCTGTCTCGGTGCGAAGGATGTTTTCGCCAAGCGAAGCTTCCGCAAACCCGGCGGCGACGGCAGCAGAAATCTCTTCGTCTGTCCAGCCGCCTTCGGGACCAATCGCAAGAGCGGCGGCGGGCGCACCCTTGCTCTGATCGGGATCTCGACCGAGAACGGTGCGGAGAGATGGTGCGGTGCGATGTTCCGACAGCAATATCTTCACGCCAGCGGAGGACTGCGCAAACACATTTTCGGGCTTCGCGACTTCATGCAGCGCGGGAGGTCGCAGGCGGCGCGATTGTTGCGCCGACTCGACCAGAATCTTCTGCCACCTGTCGCGGCGCTTCGCCGCGGCGGCAATCAGCGGTTTATCGGTGCGCGCCGCCGAAAGTGGGAAAATTTCGCTCGCGCCGAGTTCCGTGGCCTTCTCGAGACACCACTCGAAGCGGTCAAATTTCACGAGCGACAGCAGAAGATCGATCCGCAGCTGAGGTTCGTGCGCGGGCAGCGGTTCGATCAGCGCAAAATCGATTCGATTTTCTCCGCGCTTCGGTAGTGTTACGCGCTCGACCCTCGCGAGCCACACGCGCTCGCCGTCGCTCAGTTCATAGAGCTGGCCCGGCTCGGCGCGCAGGACTCGGCCGAGATGCTCGGCAGCGTCACCGCACAGAGCGGCGGATTGCGATTCGAATCGATCGACGAAAAAGCGACGGCGCATCGCAGGATTCTACGCGGAAAAGATAAACACAACTACAGGTGATCACAGCCAAGTACTTGCAGGGAGCGCTAGCCAAAGATGTCCTTCACCTTGTCGAAGAAGCTGGAAGCGCGATCCTCGGGCTTGTTTTCGACTTTCATCGTCTGCCCGAGCTGATCGAGCGTACGGCGCTGATCGCGAGAAAGCTTCGACGGAACCACGACGCGGATATTCACGTAAAGATCGCCGCGCCCACCGTGCGGATTCGGCAGCCCTTTGCCCTTTTGGCGGAAGATCTGGCCTGACTGCGTGCCTTCGGGAATTTCCAGCTCGGCCTCGCCTTGCAGCGCGGGAATCTTGAGCTTCGCGCCCAGCGCGGCCTGCGGAAAGCTGACGGGAATCGTGCAATAAAGATCGGCGCCGCGCCGCTCGAAAAACGGATGCTCTTTCACTTCGAGAAAAATGTAGAGGTCGCCGGCCGGCCCGCCGTTAATGCCGGGCTCGCCCTGGCCAACCATGCGGAGCCGCGTGCCGGATTCGACGCCCGCCGGTACTCCAACTTCCAGCGTGCGCTCGCGCTCGATGCGCGCTTGGCCGCGGCAGGTCGCGCAAGCCTCGCGAACCACCTGCCCCGCGCCCTGGCACGCCGGGCAAGTGCGCGTGATTGCGAAAAATCCCTGCTGGTAGGACATCTGCCCGCGCCCGCCGCACGTCTGGCACGCGGCCATTCCACTCCCGGGTTTTGCGCCGGTGCCCTTGCAGGCTTCGCAATTTTCGCGGCGCGAAATTCGAATCTTGGATGTGACGCCGGTGGCCGCTTCCTCGAAGCTCAGCGAAAGGTCGTAGCGCAAATCGGCGCCTCGCTGGCCGCGCGAGCCGCGCCCGCGCCGGCCTCCGCCGCCGAACGTCTGATCGAAGCCGAAAAGATCGCCGAGGATGTCGTGGAATTCCTCGAAGATCGTGGAATTGAAGCCGTTGGCTTCGAATCCGCGCCCGCCTAGGCCCGCGTGGCCGAAGCGGTCATAGGCCGCGCGCTTCTGCGGATCGGAAAGGACGCTGTAGGCCTCGGAGGCCAGCCGGAAATTCTCCTCGGCCTCGGCTTTATTCTCCGGATTGCGATCGGGATGCCACTTCAGCGCGGCTTTGCGGTAGGCCGACTTGATCTGGTCGGCGGAAGCGTCGCGCCCGACGACAAGTACGTCGTAATAGTCCACCTGGCTATTCGATGCCATCGTTCCCCTTCAATTTTTCGAGCCGTTCAGTATTAAACCCGCGCCTACAAACTCGAAAGCGCCTTGGATCGGCTAATTGTCGCGCTTCGAGGCGTGCGCGGAGTGCGCCTCCGGCGCAACCGCGACGCGAACCATTGCCGGCCGCAGAACGCGATCGTGAATCATGTACCCCGGTTGCAGCTCGGCGATCACAATCCCGTCGGCGTGTTCCGACGTTTCAACGCGCTGGATCGCATGGTGAAAGTGCGGATTGAACTCCTGCCCCATCGCGTCGATGCGCACGAGACCCTGCTTCGCAAGACTTTCCCACAGTTGGCGACGGATCAGTTCGAAACCTTTGCGGTATTCGGCGAATACCGCATCGTTTAGTCCGGCCAGAGCGTTGTCGAATGCATCCAGCACCGGAAGAACGTGCTCGATTGCAGACTCGATGCCGCGCTGGCGCTCGTGGTGGCGCTCTTTCTCGACCCGCTTGCGGTAGTTCTCGAAATCGGCCTGGCGGCGCACAAGCGTGTCCATCAGCTCCTGCTTTTCGGCGAGGAGCTTCTGAAGCTGTTCGGCGGGAGCGCCCGCCGGCTGATCAGTGCTCTGCGAGCCGCCGACGGCGGCCGGATCGGAAACTTCCGGCGAAACGTCGGCGCGTGGCTCGCCCGAAAAGATCACGTGAGGCGATTTCCGTTCTTTCGATTTGTCCTTATCTCGATCGCTGCCGGAGGACATGAAATTCAGTTCCCCTCTTCGTTGTCGGAGAAAAATTGGGCCATGAACGCCACGGCCGTAATCACGCGCTCGTAGTGCATGCGCATCGGCGCGAGAATGCCCAGCGTTCCCTGCACTTGGTCGTTCGACGAATAGGACGCGGAAACGAGGGCCAGATGCTTTCCGGCGGTCGTCATCCTGTCGAGGCCGAGTTCCACGTGCACCGGCTCGGGCGACTCGATGCAGCCGCTCAAGAGCGCAATCAGGCGGTCCTTCTCCTCGATCGCTTCGAGCAGTTCGCGCAATTGCGCTTGATCGGTGAACTCGACGGATGCAGCCATCTGCGCCGCGCCCTCGACGTAAATTTTCCGTTCGGTGCTGTCGCCGAGAACCGAAGGATCGCACAGCAGTAACGCGTCATTGGCGATGCGCCCATACTGTTCCCGGTCGCGCTCGACCTGGGCGCGCAAATCCGCGCGCATCGCTTCAAGCGTCCAGCCGACGTAGTGCCGGTTCAAATAGGCGGCGACCCGGTCGAGATCCTCTTGGCGAAACGAGCGTTCCGGACGAATCAGCTTATCGCGCGTGAGCCCGCCGGTCGTAACGAGCACCACGAGCACGCGATGGTCGGGCACGATCAGGAACCGGAGGTGTTCGACCACGATGCGCGCGAGCGGCGGCGAAATGAAAATCCCCAGGCCGCGCGAAACGGCCGCGAGAACGTGGCTCGCGCGCTCCATCACGGCTTCCGGCGTCTGCGCCGCTGCAAGCTCCCGGCGAATCCACTGGCGGTCCTCGGGGCTCGCCGTCGCCTGCGCCGCCACCTGCTCGACAAAAAACCGGTACGCCGCAGCAGTCGGAACGCGTCCGGCAGACGTATGCGGCTGGTAGAGATAACCTTCATCCTCGAGGTCGGCCATCACGTTGCGCACCGTCGCGGGACTCAGAGGTTCGGCGTGGCGCCGCGCGATGCTGCGCGACGAAACCGGCTCGCCGGTCTCGATGTACGTGCGCACCACATCTGTCAGGATCTGTTGGTGCCGTCTTTGCTGTAGAATCGTTGCGCCCATGGGTCCTGCAAACTCCCGCTTATAAAATTCTAAACGGCGCGGAGAGTGGCGTCAACTTCGCCCGCCGTCGCGCGGCGCGAGCAAGGAACACCGTGGCCGGCTCGCGCGCACGGCAGCGCTCCCCCAAAAACAACGGGCACGACCCTTGCGGATCGTGCCCGGTCAATTGGACAGAGAACTTGAGGAGTCAGTCCGGCAGTGCCGTCGCTTCCGGCATCTGCAGCTTGGCCTTCGCGAGCGCTCGGACGATGTTGGTTTCAACCGTCTGCTCGGAGGTGTTTCGCACCGTGGCCAGCTCGCTCACCAGAAGAAACTTCGCGCGCTCTAGCATCTTCTTTTCGCGGAATGACAGCGGCTTGGTCCGGCTCAGTGCGACGAGGCCCTTCAGAACTGCGGCAACTTCCATCAGTGACCCTGTGCGCATCCGGTCCGAATTTTCCTTGAAGCGGTGTTTCCAATCGTGGTGTGAAGCGGAGCGGCCCTTTTCGAGGTAGGAAATCACTGCGCCGGCTTGGGTTGAGCGGATAATGGGTCGCAATCCCACGCTTTCGATGTTGGCTTGCGGCACCATTACTTTCAAGCCACTCGAAAGAATCCGCAACATGTAAAAGCGTTCCGATCTTCCGTTCACATAACCAAAACTGATTTGTTCGATCAGACCTACACCGTGGTTCGGATACACGACTTTTTCGCCTAGCTTAAAGTCCATAAGTGGAAGTTCCCTCCCCCGAACTACATGCAGAAAGTTTAGGCGTGCGAAATGTCGGCGTCAAGTTTTTCCGGCGATTTCACAAAAAATCAAAGTTTGTGTGCGAGCGGTTTCCGGGCTGTTTGGCAGCGCAATTGCCCTATAATTTGACTCGTGCTCATTCTTGCCTTGGATACGTCTTCGCCTTCCGGCAGCCTCGCCGTGCTGCGCGACGACAAAGTGATCGGCTGCGTCTCCACTTCGACTGACGAAATCTACTCTTCGCGTATGTTTCGCCACCTCGAGTTTCTGTTGAAGGAACTCTCGCTCGATCTCAAGGACTTCGATCTCTTCGCCGTCGCGGCGGGACCGGGTTCCTTCACTGGACTTCGCGTGGGGCTCGCGGCTGTGAAGGGCTGGGCAGAGGTCTATCGCAAGCCAATTGCTGCCATCAGTGCGTTGGAAGCCGTTGCAGCGCAATCACATTCACAGGCGTCGACGGTAGTTCCAGTACTCGATGCCCGCCGCGCGCAGATCTATTTCGGAATCTACAAACGGCTCGCCGAACCCCACGAAAATCAGTTGACACTCGAGGGCGAGGAGTGCGTGACGACCCCTGAAGAGTTTTTCGGCATAATTTCGCGCCTCAAACTGCACGGCGACTTCACGATCGCGACGCCGGTTCCGGCCGCGATTGCCGGCGCATTGTCGCATTATGAGACGGCTTTCCCCGCCGCCGCAAAAGTCCGGGTCGACGAAGTCTCCGCGATTCTCGCGCCGCATGTGGGGCGACTCGGCTTCGAGCGCGCGCAACGCGGCGAGCTTGCCGACGCGCTGACCCTCGATGCGAACTACGTGCGCCGCACCGACGCTGAATTGCACTGGAAGGGGCCTGCTGGCTCTTGAACATTCGGCCGACCGAGAACGACGACGTTGACTCCATTCTCGCGATTCAAGCGGCGTCTCCCGAAATCGCGCAGTGGACCGCCAACGATTACGCGCGCGTCGCCCGAGGCGAAATGGCCGGATGGGTCGCCGAAGAAAATGAATCGATAGCCGGATTCCTGGTGGCTCGAAACGTAACGGGCGAAATTGAGATTTTGAATCTCGCGGTTCGGCCGGACGCGCGGCGGCGCGGCATCGGCGCTTCACTTCTCCGCGAGTCCTTTGCATGGGGCAGAGCGCAGCAGGCGCAGAAAGTTTTCCTCGAAGTTCGCGCTTCCAACCTTGCGGCGCTGCGACTCTACGAGCGGCACGGATTTCAAGTGACCGGCCGCCGCCCGCGCTACTACACGGCTCCCGTCGAAGATGCGCTCGTGCTGACGGCCGCACTCCCGTAACGCTCGACATGCACCAGCGCAAATGACGCTGCACGCCTTTGCTGCTAGAATGGCCGCGTGAAAACCTTCGACGCAGCAATCATCGGCGGCGGCGTGATCGGCGCTTCGATCGCGTTCGAACTTGCGGCGGAAAAACTTCGAGTCGTCGTTCTGGATCGCCAACAACCTGGCCAGGAAGCCTCTTGGGCCGCGGCGGGAATGCTCTCGCCGGCCCCGGATTCTCCGCGCGACATTCCGCTTGTGCCTCTCGGGAACGAGAGCCTCAAACTCTATCCGCAATTCGTCGAGCGCGTCGAAGAGGCTTCAGGCAAATCGGTCGCCTATGCGCGCGAGGGGGCGATCGAATTTTTTCTTGCTCCGGACGCCGAGACCGAGCGCGACCGCATGGTCTCCGAATGCAAACACGTGGGCGTCGCGGCTGAGCCAATCTCGCTCGACGTTGCCCGCGCGTGGGAGAAGTCGATCAATCCGGGCGCTCGCGCGGCTGCGTGGCTGCCCGAAGAAGGAACCGTCGAGCCTCGGCTGCTGATGAACGCGTTACTCGCGGCCTGCGCAGACCGCGGCGTGGAAATCCGATCGAATTGCGCCGTCAACGGTCTGCTTCGCGAACGCGACCGCTGCACCGGCGTTGTCGCGGGCACCGAGCAGATTGCAGCCGCCCACACGATCGTCACCGCCGGTGCGTTTTCGAGGCAGATTTCCGGCGAAAACGAATTACTTTCGCGCTATGCACCAACGCGCCCCGTGCGCGGCCAGATGCTCTCCCTCAAGTCCGACGATGTCAGCTTGCGGCGTGTCGTGCGTTGCGAACGCGGGTATCTGGTGCCGCATCGCGACGGCCGCATCGTCGCCGGCAGCACTTCCGAGGACGCGGGCTTCGAAAAGCGCGTGACGCCTGCGGGAATGCGCCGCGTGCTCGAAGCTGCGCTCAGCTTGTGTCCGGGGCTGGCAGGCGCGGAAATCGTGGAGACGTGGTGCGGCCTCCGCCCCGGGACGCCGGACGATCTCCCCATTCTCGGCCCGACCGACGTCGAGGGCCTATGGATCGCCAGCGGCCACTACCGCAACGGAATTCTCCTCGCGCCAGTTACGGCGAAGCTCTTGCGCGAGTGGATCACCGCCGGGCGCGCAAATTTTGATGCGCGTGCGTTCTCGCCGCTGCGATTTAGCCAAGAGAAGTTGACAGCTCAACGGGCGGGATAGCCCCGCGAGGTCGTGAGATGTCCTGCCGCGCCAAAGCGATCGTCACGCTCGTGCTTATCGCGCCAGTTCTTACCGAAATCGTCTCTGGCAACACTCCGCCTCACGCACTGCTGCATCCTTCAATTTCGCTCTTTCTGCTGGCGGCCTACAGCTTCCCGCTTCTGGCGCTGCGCGAATTGTCCGTGCGATGGGGCCTGCACACGCCGGGCATTTTCGTGCTCGGCCTCGCGTATGGCCTGCTCAATGAGGGATTGCTGGCGCAAACGCTGATTCGAGCCACCGGCGTGCCGATGCCGAACTTCGACAATTACGCGTACGCGGGAGGAATCAATTTTTCTTGGACGTGGGTGATTGTCCCGTGGCACGCGCTGCTCGCGGTCGTCTTTCCGCTCAGGCTTCTCGACTGCTGGTTCCCGCAGTGCGCGGGCGTGAAGTGGCTCGATCGCAGGGCTTTCGCCGTGCTAACGGCAATCCTGATCGGTGGCGTGACGTTCATCTCATTCGCTCGCAAGCCGCACGTGCAGATGATCGCATTTTGGGTAGCCATCGCGGCCCTAGTGGTGGGCGCGTCGCTCTTCCGCAACAAACGCCAGCCCGGAAAGCGCAGGAATTCGCTTCGCACAGTGGCTTTCGGTTTCGGAATCTTTTTCTATTGGGCGTTTTTCCTTGGCTCAATCCTTCTGGCGACCGCTCGCGTGCAGCCCGCGATGTTCTTCGGCGCTGTCGCAGCAATTCTCATCGCATTTGGGTGGATGAGCCGCCGCTACGGATTCGAGCCGCAGCCGGCTGCGGCGCACGTCGCGCTCGGCGCCTATTTTGCTGCGGCGAGTTTCAACCTCGCGGGAGGCTTGGAACATCAGTCCCTCGAGACAATGCTTACAGGAGGAGTTCTGGCGGTCGCGTTTATCGCGCTCGCGCGTCTATTTCCGCGTGCGCCCCAGAACTCCGCAGCTTGAAGCAGATGCACGAATCGTGCGGTCTCGGTGAAATGCGAAGTTAGAACGGAATTCCGGGTCGGCGGCGTTCGCGATCCGGCGGGCCTGCAAGAGCAGAAGCCTGGCCCGGTCCGGTGAACTGGACCTTATCCGAGTCCAGAAAAATCGGCCGGTCGATTACGGCCTCGACGGTCGAGCCGCGAGGCAGCTCGGCCTCGGGTCCGCGCGTGAGCAAAACCGCGCCAAGGCCAGTCAGGGCTCCGACGCCCGCGCCGATTCCGGCACCTCGCCCCACGTTTCCTGATGCGGCGCCAACTCCCGCGCCGATTCCCGTGCCTTCCTCCGTCGTCCGGATGACCGTGCCGACATCCGATCCCTTGCTGCTGGCTCCCACAATCTTACCCTCGCTGTTGACCGTCTCGTCGCCACCCGTTCCAGCGCCGCTCGGCGCGGCATTCAAGTTGACCATGTACGCGTTGGGAAGAATCATCGTCGTCAGCTTGATGCCCAGCTCGCCGCGCCCCTTCACGCGTCCCGGACGCTTCGATTCGGTCACCTCGCCGCTCACGTAGGACCCGGCGGGAATCACGACCTTCCCGTCGATCATCACGGGAAAGACGGTCTCGAAATACACCGGATCGCCGGGGCGAGCGCTGCGCGTCGAGATCCCGTTATGCAGCACGAGAGGAATGTGCGTGCCGGAGGGTACTTCGATTTGCGGGACTTTCGCAGGTGCAGGCACGGGGGCTGCCGACGCGGGCGCCGCCGATGGAGGGGCGGTTGGCGCGGGCTGCGGCGCGGCGGAAGCTGGCGGAGCCGGGCTTGGAGCCTGAGTGCTCGCTGCTGCATCCGGAGTGGCGGCCGGCGCCGCCATCGGTCCGGGCTGCTGCGCCAACGCGGGCACGGCAAGTCCCGTTAATAAGAGGACCAAGATTCCAACCTGAGGCCCGCGAAGCCAATTGATCTTCATGATGAACGCCCCCTTTTCGAACTTCTTTCGCTTAGGGATGCTTCGGCGGCAAGCTGAGATGCCTGAAGATTAAACCGCCGCCGGGCAGTTCATCAAATATTTATGGGCAGCCTAGCACCGAATTCGAAATGATCGCCGCGTGTACGACTAGGGCACGCACCGGGGGCACATCGCGGCTGGTCAACGGCCCCAAACCCTATACTGGGTTGGGCAGTCCACAGGGGAAAACTCTAAGATCATGCGATTTCGAGTGCGGACGTCCCTGCGCCGGAAGACGCTCGTCATTGTCCTTGCCGCCATGATCGGCCTCGTGGGCGGGCTGTATGCTCTCTCCCGTCTTGTACTGATGAGCGGGTTTTCGCGAGTGGAAGATGATTTCGCCGCACAAAACCTCGAGCGCGCATCGAGCGCCCTTTCCAACGAGATCGTAACCCTTCAACACAATACCGATCAGTACGCGGACAGCGACCAGACGTACGCCTACATGCGGAGGAGCAACCCGGCAAGCATCAAGAACGTATTCCCCGCCCGAACGTTTCAGCAACTCCGCGTGAATTTCGTCGTCGTCCTGGACAATTCAGGCCACAAGGTTTTTTCACAAGGCTTCAACGTGGCGGCTCTCGACGCCGCACCGATTCCGGCCGGTCTCGATTCCGTGCTGGCGCCGGGATCCCGGCTCGCGGGAACTCCGAATGAAATGGACGACGTGACGGGAATCGTAATGCTCGGCACGCGGACGGTGTTGGTCGATTCCAGCGCCATCCTGACTACCAACTCGGAAGGCCCGGCCGCAGGAAGGCTGGTCATGGGACGCGTGCTCGACGCCGACGAAACCATCCGCCTTGGCGGAATGACGCACATGCCTGTGGACATCGTGGCGTTCGATCGCGCGGCAGGTCTGCCGGATTTTCGCCTTGCGGCGCGCGCGATCTCGGATCGGAATCCGTTCTTTATCCACCCCGAGTCCGACGGCAATCTCGCGGCCTTTCAGGAGTTGCGCGACGTCGACGGCCAGACGGTGGCGATCCTCCGCGTTCTGCTTCCACGCAAGATCTACGAGCAGGGTCAGACGAGCTTGCTGCAGTTTCTGTTGCTCCTTCTGGCGGCCGGACTCGTCTTCGGCGCGGTCACGATGGCGCTGCTCCAAAGGTTCGTCATATCCCGCGTGGCTCACCTGAGCGACGACATCACCCAAATCGGCGCGAGCGGCGACCTCGGCGCACGCCTTCGCATTTCCGGCCATGACGAACTCGCCGAGCTCGGCGACACGATCAACGGCATGCTCGAAGATCTCGAAATCGTTCAAGTCGAGCGGCAGGCGGAACGCGCGCGCCTCGCGGTGATGGTCGAAAAAATCCCGGCCGTGCTTTGGACGGCCGACTCGGAGCTGAAAATCACCTCCGCCACGGGCGCGGGATTGGATGCTCTCGGCCTGCGCCAGCGCGAAGCCGTCGGGCTTCCGATTCTCGATTTTTTCTTCACACGCGATTCCGATTCTCCTCCGATCGCGGCGCATCGCAAGGCTCTCGACGGCGATCCTGTTGCCTACGAGATGACCTGGAAGGATCGGCGCTTCGAATCGCACGTCCAGCCGCTGCGCGCCCACGACGGCACAATTGAAGGCGTGATCGGCGTCGCGCTGGACATCACCGACCGCGAGCGCCTGGCCGACCAATTGCGCCAATCGCAAAAGATGCAGGCGGTCGGCGAACTGGCCGGCGGCGTGGCGCACGACTTCAACAACCTCCTGATGGTCGTCAAAGGCCACGCGCAACTTCTGCTCGATAGGATGGCGGACGATTCCCCGCTCCGCCAGAGCGTCCACCAGATGGAGAAGGCGTCGGACCGCGCCGCGGCGCTCACTCGACAGTTGCTGGCCTTCAGCCGCAAACAGGTGCTGCAGCCGCGCGTGCTCGATATGAACGAAGTCGTCGCCGGAATGATCCGCATGTTCTCGCGCGTGATCGGCGAAAACATCGACATGGCCTTCCTCCCTGGCGGAAACCTCGCGCATGTGAAGGCCGATCCGGGCCAGATCGAGCAGGTACTGCTGAACCTCGTCGTCAACGCGCGGGACGCCATGCCCGACGGCGGCCGCCTCACCATCGAAACTTCGAACGTCGAACTCGACCGAAGCTACGCCGTCACGCACGCAAGCGTCGAACCCGGAAGCTATGTGATGCTCAGCGTCACCGATACCGGCTGCGGCATGGACGAGAAGACGCAGTCGCGCATCTTCGAGCCATTCTTCACGACCAAGGGCCCCGGCAAAGGCACCGGTCTCGGGCTCGCGACGGTCTACGGCGTGGTCAAGCAGAGCGGCGGGTACATCTATGTCTATAGCGAAGTGAACCACGGAACCACGTTCAAGATTTACTTGCCGCAGGTGAATGAAGAGGTCGAAAAGCCGTCGGCGGAAACCGGGACGCGAGGACAGTCACGCGGAACCGAAACCATCTTGTTCGTCGAGGACGAACAGAGCGTGCGCGAGCTCGTCCGGGAATATCTCAGCGGAACCGGATATTACATGCTCGAAGCCTCCGACGGCGTGCAGGCTCTCAAGGTCGCCGCGGCGCATCCCGGTCCGATTCATCTCCTGATCACCGACGTCGTGATGCCGCATCTCAACGGACCGGAACTCGCCACGCAGATGGGAGCCACGCGCCCCAATCTGAAGGTGCTGTTCATTTCGGGATATACCGACGACACCGTGTTTCGTCACGGCGTGCTGGAGGGAGATGTGGCGTTCCTGCAGAAGCCTTTCAATTTGAAGGCGCTCGCTCAAAAGATCCGTGAGGTCTTAAGCGGACAGCCCGTCGCTGTAGGCTCGCGCATCGACTTCGAAAACTCCTAGGGCTCGCCGTCTCTAAATCAAAAATACCGTCTGGCCGGTCAGGTCAAATCGTTTGCGGCATTTGATGTTGCGGCAGGCGACCATGTTGTCCACGCGAACCATGTACGAGCGCGCCTTCGCAAACTGATCGAGGACTTCCCGATTCGCGCCGGCCGGAGGGCTCGCCTTCTTCGTTCGCACCATCCAGCGCACAGGATAGGTATTCTCCTGGCGGCAGTGCGGACAATTCAGCGGAATCTGCTTCGTTTCTTCCTTCTCGTCGTAAAATCGTCTCTCGTCCATTCGCCCTCGCGCGGTCAGTTTTTGCGGCGCAATCCCAGTTCGTCCAGCGTGACGAACCGAATCCCTGCATCCTTCCATCGCGGCAGCCAATGTTCGAGCGCCGCGACGGTGTGGCGGCGATCCGCATTCATCGCCCGGTGGTCACCATCGTGCAGCAGGACGATATCGCCTCCCCGCGCGCGGCGCAAGCGCCGAATCACCGGCTCGGCTGGCTGCGGCTTCCAATCGCGCGCGAGGACCGACCACATCACCACTCCCGCGCCGCGCTTCCGCACGATCCCATCAAGCAAGGGGCTGCGAAACCCGAACGGCGGGCGCATCCAGTGAGGCTTCTCGCCGGTCGCCGCTTCGATCGCATCGTCACAACGGTCGAGTTCCCCGGCAATGCGCGACGGCGGAAGAAACGTCAGCGCCGGATGCGTTTGCGTGTGGTTGCCGATCGTGTGGCCTCGCGCCGCGATTTCCTTTGCGAGCACGGCAGCCGCTTTCACGTGCTCGCCCATCAGGAAGAATGTCGCCTTGACCTCATGGCGGCCAAGCAGATCGAGCAGCGCGGGAGTCGCAGATGGGTTCGGCCCATCGTCAAACGTGAGCGCGATTGTGGAGGGATCCCCCGTCCGGTGAATCGTCGGGCCGAAAAGCTGTGATGTTGGCGCGACAGCGGCCCACGAAAATAATCCGCTCCCGGCGCAGACCGCGCCCGCCGCGATCAGTCCTGGAATCATTTGCATCTCTGCCGGAATTCTCGCACCGACTCGGCCAAAACGCTACGCGGGCGCCTGGCGATCCCGCGCGAATGCCCAAATCCGCGGAGTCTCACTCGGCCTGTCGAATCGCCCGCAGATCGATGCCAAGCTGCTGGCATTTCTTGTAGAGGTGGCTGCGCTCGAGGCCGAGCGCTTTCGCGGTGTTGGTCATGTGATGCCGGTTCCGCTTGAGTTCGGCAAGCAGCGTCTCACGTTCGAAGCCCTCCACGCGCTGCGCGAGCGTTCCGGAAGCAAACGTGCCTGAGAGCGATCCCGCCGCCGCGCCCGGCATGGCGCCCTGCGGCAGCGCGCGCTCGACCGTCGCCGCCTCCACCGTGTCCCCCGGCGCAAACAGCATCACGCGCTCGATCACATTGCGCAGCTCGCGCACATTTCCCGGCCACGGATATCGCTCCAGCGCCTGAATCGCCTCGCGCGAAAAAGTTTTCGGCTTCCAATGATTTTGCTCCGCGAGCTGCCGCACGAAATGTTCGGCAAGCACAGGAATATCCTCAAGGCGCTCCCGCAGCGGCGGCAGTATGACCGGAAACACGAACACGCGGTGGTAGAGATCCTCGCGAAACGTGCCCTGCCGCACCTGCTCCTCGAGATTGCGGTGCGTCGCCACCACAACGCGCACGTCCACTGCAAACGGGCCGCCTCCGCCCACGCGCTCGATTTCGCCCTCCTCGAGTACGCGCAGCAATTTCGCCTGCATCCCGAGCGGCATGTCACCGATCTCGTCCAGAAAGAGCGTGCCGCGGTGCGCCTGCTCGAATTTTCCCACGTGGCGCGCGGCCGCTCCAGTAAACGATCCCTTCTCGTGCCCGAACAGCTCGGATTCCATCAGCTCGGCGGGAATCGCCGCGCAGTTCAGCGAAATGAACGGTCCACCGTGCCGCGGGCTTTTTTCGTGCAGCGTGCGCGCGATCAGTTCCTTGCCCGTGCCCGTTTCGCCGCGAATGCACACCCGCGTCTCGCTCGCCGCCACCTGTTCGACTTGCGCCATCACCTCGCGCATCGCCGGGCTGGCCCATACGATGTGGTGACGCCCGAGCCGCTGCTTCAGGTCGCGATTTTCTTCTTCGAGCCGCTTGAGGCGCACGGCATTCTCAACGGTGAGCAGGAGCTTGTCCGTGGAGATCGGCTTCTCGAGGAAATCGACGGCGCCGAGCCGTGTGGCGCGTACCGCCATCTCGATGGTCGCTTGGCCGGACATCATCACCGCGGGCGACGAGACGCCGATATTTTTGAGATCTTCGAGTAGCGCGATGCCGTCGCGCCCCGGCATCACCACGTCGGAGAGAATTAGATCAAAGCGCTCGCCCTTTGCAAGCTCGAGCGCACGTGCGGCGTTGTCGCAGACCGTCGCTTCATGGCCCGCCAGCCGGAATGCGCGCGAAAGCGACGCGAGCGTGTTCGCGTCGTCGTCGATAATCAGGATGTGAGCTTTCAGCGGCACGTGCGCCTACACTTCCGCGCCCGCGGCGCTTTCGGTAGTCGCCGGCTCCCCCGCTGGTGAAGACGCGGCTGCAGGCCGCTGCGGTGGCTTTTGCGGCAGGCGAATGTGAAAGGACGTGCCCACCCCGGTCTCGCTCTCGACCCAAATTCGCCCGCCATGATCGCTGACGACCGATTGCACGATCGCCAGACCCAGCCCCGTGCCGTGCTGTTTCGTCGTGTAGTACGGAGTAAAGAGGCGGTCGGTCTCTTCCGGCGTCAGCCCCGTGCCGGTGTCGGAAACTTCCAGATCGACGTTGCCGTTTTCGTGCGTCGTGCGCAGCATCAGCACTCCGCCGGCGGGCATCGCGTCCATCGCGTTCAACACAAGATTCTCGATCGAGCGATGCAACAGCGTCGCATCGGCCTGAATCGTGGGTAGGCCTTCCTCGAGATGAAGTTCCGGCGTAATCGGTGGGCGGCCCACCGCGCCGAATTGCGCCTCGAACAGTTTCACGATGCCGCGCACCACGTCGTTCAGGTTCACCGGCCCCAGTTCCGGCTGCGGCATTTTCGCGAAATCGCTGAATCGGCCCACGATGTTCTTCAGGTTTTCGATTTCCGCCAGCAAGATGCCGGTCGATTCGCGAAAGACTTCCTCGAACTGATCGAAGTTCTGTTCCTTCGCTCGCTGCAGATTTTCGACGGTGGTCTGCAAGGGGAAGAGCGGATTTTTCAGCTCGTGCGCGAGCCGCCGCGCGAGCTCGCGCCACGCGGCCACGCGCTCGGCTTGCACCAGCCGCTCGCGCTGTTCCGTCAATTGCTGCGTCATCTTGTTGAACGCCAGAGCAAGCTGCGCGACTTCGTTGCGCCCGCGCACCTCCACGTGCGCCGCCCAGTTCCCTTCCGACACCTCGCGCGCACCCTCCGCCAGCTTTCGCACCGGCCGCGTCACTCGCGCCGCACCCCACCAGCTCAGGATGAGGCCGAAGAGCAGGCCCATCGCGCTCACGCCGAGCGCCAGCAGCAGAATGCGGCGCTCGAGCGCCGCCTCTTCGCGTTGAGAGCTGCCCACCAGCAGCACCCCGAGCACTTCCTTTTGCCTTCCGAGTAGCGGCAGCGCGTGGAACGCTTCCGCGCTGGCCGGATCGGGCGTCCACGCAACCTTGAACGTCCGCTTGCTCGGGTTCTGTTGCTCTTCGGCGACAATCGAAGCGAGCCTCTCGCCTTCCACCACCGGGCCTGCTTCATCGACGAGATTCGTCGGTTGAAAGTTTGGATCGAGATTCAGATACAGGAGCGCGCGCATTCCCTCCGGCAGAACAAGCGACGCGAGAAAATCTTTCCCGAGCCGCTCGCCACCGAGAACATAGAGGTCCTTGTCACCCACTCGCACCGTCGAGACCGACATCAGTCCCAGCGCCGGACCTTCCTGCGTGTCCACCTTCATCAGAAACGAGCCGGCGCCCGACCAATCCTGCGGCTGCATGATCCAGTCGATTTTGTAGCCGAAGCGCGCAGGCCATTCGTTCGACGAAATGATCGAGCCGTCGCTCGCGATGAAATCGAGAAAATCGAGCTGGTGAGACTGCGAAACACCGCGCGCGTCGTTCACGTATACGGAAACATCGGCTTTCGGGCGGCTCAGGGCGATTGCCATCGCGACGGTCGCCTCGGCGTCGGCGACTCCCTGCACGCGATTCGTCACTTCTTGTTCGTGATGCGCGAATTCGCGCTCGAATTGCGTGACGAGCGCTTCGCTATGCTGCCGGTTCGATTCCTCGAACGCGCGCCGCGTGACAACCGCCACTCCCACGGCGACCACGCCGATCGAGAGCAGCAGTGCCAGCATGAACACTACGAAAAGTTTCGTGCGAAACGTCACTGCGCGTCTCCGATCCACACATCCGCGAACGGCCAGCCTTCACCCGCCGCAGGCGCTTTCCAGTCCCTCACACGTGCGCCCAGGCCATACACCTGCGGAAGCCACACGATCGGCACCACACGGTATCCGCTCACGATTGCGCGCTCCCGATCGTAGATTTGCTGGGGCGACGTACCATCCGCGAGCGGAGTTGCATCGATGCCCGACCCCGGCCCGAGCACCGCAAGAAAGCGCGTGAGCGCGACTGCCGGATGCGGCGCGGCCATCGGCAAGCGCACGATTCGCGCGTCGCAATCAGCTGGCGCACTGGCGCCAGCCAACGTCCCCTCCGCCGTCACGCTGATTCCTGCATCCCGCGCGTTCACCACGATTCGCTCCGCGACGCTTTGCTCAAGCGAATCGCTCGCATCATATCCCAACACAATCTTGGGCGAGCCGCTGATTTGCGACCATAGACTCTTCGCGCCGGCGGGATCGACCGCCGTCGAGAACAAGAAAGCCGTGCCGCTCGACCACTGCGGCAGCAAGCCTCCCGCCGCCTCGCCTTCCTTTTGCAGGATGAAATTGACGATTGCGGCGCGGTCGATGGAGCGCGAAAGCGCCTCGCGCGCGCGCGCATCCTCGGCTATCGGGCGGCCAGCGACGAACGCGATCGCCAGCAGTTCTTCCGGCTGCGAAGTGCTCACGCGCACTCCGCGTTCGGTGGCGCGACGCGCCTCCTCCGGGGGAATCTCCGCGAAGTCGGCCTTATCAACTTCGAGGTCGAGCAGGCGGTCGCGCGCCGCGCGTCCCATCTGAATCTCGATCGAGTCGAGGAACGCCCGGCCGCCCCGAAATTCCGGATTCGCCGCGAGCGTCGCGTGCTTTCCGGGGTCCCACTCGGCGAGGCGAAATGGTCCCGATCCTGCGACGCCCGCGAACGTTCCGTCCGCGTTGCGACGCTCGTAGAGAAGCGCGGAAATCCGTTCTTTTGCGGCAGCTTCTTCCGGATTCGCAGCGGCTACCGCAGGATCAGGCGAATTCACCACCGCGCCGATTTCCACGCGCAGCGTTCCGCCATACTTCGGCCGCCGCGCCGGATCGGCGCGCCCCACAATCCCAAGCACGGCGCTACTTGCCGCAAGAAACAGTAACAATCGAAGCTTCATACAATCCTGACTCGAGATTGCGCACAACCACGCGCGTCGATTTTCCGTCCGCCGCGGGCCACAACGCCAGCACCGGCCCCGGCACTTCGAGCGGCTGTCCCGCGGCAATCGCCCTGTGATCCCTGATTTCGTAAAGCTGCAACCGGTCGGTCTCGGTCCAGTCGCCGGTTCCCGTCACGAGCACCTGCCACTGCGACCCGCAGGCGGGCGCACCAGTCGCGATATCGCTTCCCCACCCGTCAAATGTCGCGACCGCCGCGGCCGAGCCTTCAAAGAGCTGCGCGTGCCCATCGATTCCGGCCACCACCCATCGAGAATTGTTTTGTCCGCTCGTCTCGGCAGAGGGAGACGCGGCGGAATAGAAAGCCGGAAATTTCGCTTCCAGGCTATTTGAAAACGTCATGCTGCCCGAGAAATAATTCCGCGAGGGATCGAAGCGCCAGCTCACCGGTCCCACCGGCCACTGCTGTCCCGCATTTTCGTGGCACTCGATCGCAAAACTCGGACTCCACTGGCTATCGCACCGCACGCCGCCGACGAACGCCGTCACGTGCGTGGCATCGGTCACCACAAGCCGCCCGCGCGGGTCGCGCGACGCATAGAGCCTGGCGATGGTCCGCACTTCGTGAAGCACCTGCGCGTTGCCGCTCGATTCATACATTTCGAGTCGGTCCGCACCAAGCACGTACAGGAGCGTGTGGCTCGTGTCCAGGTCTGCCGCGCCGAAATCGAGGATCGGTCGCGACTGTTGCCACATGATTCTTCGCTCGATGCCCGCGTGGGGGCTCGGCTGAGCCGCAGCCTCCTCCAAGTGTCCGACCATCGCCATGGCTGTTTGCGTGGCGCCTCCGCCGTGGATTTCTGCGACGAGCATGAAACCGTCGGCGCTCTGCGAGATGGTCACCTGCACCACCGAATCCGCGGATGCGTCCTCGACCGAGCGCCCGCCTCGAATCACAATTTGATCCGCCAGCGTCTGGCGCAAGATCGCAAGGTCCACGGGAGATGCCGACGAAATGTCCGTCACGCTCGCCGCAAAGGTGTGCGAGGGCGTCAGCGCCGCGGCAATTTTTTCAGAGAGGGCGTGCACCGCTTCATTCCAGGCAGGCGGAAGTTGGCTCTGCGTCTGAGCGCGTGTCATGCGCGCAGAAGAAATCAGAAAGAAGACGACGAGGATCGCTCGCAGTAGAGAGGAAATGATTCGGCGGGGCCGCCGGATCGGCTTGGGCCAATTGCGCAACGCGTTGGTAGCTCGTCATCATAGTACACCTGCCGAAGCGCGGAATTTCCCGCCGTTCCTGCATTGAAACATTGCGCCGGCGGGGAGCCTCGCCCGCATCTTTTCCGCAAACTTCGCTTCGCGCGGGAGGTTTCGCAAAGCTGTTCGCTTCGAAGTGCGGGCGAAGCCCCCGGCAAGGGTTTTTGCCGGCGTTACGCCCAAGCCGCTCTGCCTTCTGACCCGGTTCCTAGCCCGTTGCCGGGAGAAGCCAGAGCGGCCGGGAATCTCTACGGCTTGGCCGTCGGCCTGCTCGCCGGGCCATCCGGATCGGTCGCCATCGCAGACTTCAGCACGTCGTTGGTGAAAAAGAATTTCCCGTCGTTCGGGACCATCATGATCTGCACGCGATCCGAAAGACGCTGCGCGACGGTGAGCTGCACGAGCAGCGGATTGGACTTGAGCGCCGCCGCTTGGAGCTGCATCTGTTCGGCCTCGGCCTGCGACGTCAGGCGAATACGATTGGCTTCGGCGTCCGCTTCCAGATTTTCGCGCTGCTGGTCGGCTTGGGCCATCACGCGAACGTGGTTCGCCTCGGCATCGGCCAGCAGGGCCTGCCGCTGCTGTTCGGCCTTGCCGTCGATCACTTTGGCCTGCGCCTGCGCGTCGGCGTCCTCAAGCGTCGTCTGTTTTTTCGCTTCGGCTTCGAGGCGAGACTGCTCGATCTGCTTCTGCTTGAGCGGCAGCGTGTACACCATCGCATCCGCCTGCGCTTTCGCCATGATCACTTGTGACTGCGCGTCCGCTTCGGCATGCTTCACATCGCGAATCTTCGCTGCTTCCGCCTGTGACTCCGCGATGGCCACCCTCTTCTGCTCGATTTCGGCGTCGACCGACGTGCGGTCATCCTCTTGCTCCTTTAAGAGCAGGTCTTCGAGCCCTTTGGCGTACTCCTCGGGCAGCTCGACTTCTTTCAGCAACACTTCCTTCACTATGATCGAATCGCCCGCGAGGCGCGCGGTGATCAGCTGCGCGGCGCGCGCGCGAAATTCCTCGCGCTTGGTCGAAAAGACGTCGCGCACCACGTAATTCGGCGCGAGTTCGTGGAACGCGGCGACCACCGTTGGCGCGACGATCTCGTCATCCAGCGGTTGCGGCAGGTTCGCCTGAATGTAGTCTAGCCGCCGAGGGTCGATCCGGTAGCGCACCGTTACCGCCAGCCCCACGGCCAAACCTTCGCGCGCCTGCACGACGAGAACTTGCGTTTTCTCTCCCCGGACGCCGATCGCCGCCGTGGAGAAGACGCGGTCGCGCACGTCGAAGAATGCGACGCGATCGATCAGCGGGAAGATGAGATGCGTGCCCGCGTACAGCGTGCCGGGCCTCACGCCGGAGATTTGACTGATGCGCACAGCCGCCTGGCCGTCCGGCACAACCAGGATGCTCGACCCGAGAAGCCCCAGAACCGCAGCGATCGGAACGAGCTTCGCCGCTGCGTTCCAACGGATCACGCGGCGAGCCCGCGGGAAACCGGTCGGTCGCACTTGAGTTTCCCCCGGCGGAGTGGCATCGGAGGAGCGCTCGCCGCGGCGCAGAATCCGGTTGAGCTCGAACGCCAAGAAGATGTCGTAAATCACGGTCCCCGCCGCGCCTGCCAGCAGGCCGAAGCAAGACAGCAACAAAACGAACCTTAGAAATAGCATCGCATCCTCCTCCGCGCTGCGCGGGCGCCTGTGGCGCCTTCCGAGCGCTTACCCTGCGAACGCCGTCTCCGGCATCCTCAGGTTTTTGCCTGCCGGCCCGCCTTGGCGCACCGGAGGCGTTGCCTGCGTTATGGGCGTCCGTCGCGAGGATGGTTTTGCCGCCCGGGCAACATGCTGGTCAGACCGTACAGTCCGATCCATTGGAGCCCGAGTGCCAATCCCAACGCCGCGAGTATCGCGCCCGTGATTTCCGCGAATCCGATAAAGCTGTCCATCTTGGCCTCTCCTCCCACCGCCCTCCGCACGGGGCAGATGCAGGACCGCGGCCACACTTCGATGAATTGGCGGAAAAGCACTTACAGGCAAGCAGCGCGTGCGACCTCGTGGCGGCCTGCACACGGCGTGGAAAATGGCACTCGATGAACCGCCTCTGTTAGAATTCGCGCGAGGACATGGCGCAACCGGCACAATCCGAAAAAGGCTCCGGAATCCGCTTGGGACGCATTCTGGGCATCCCGATCTACGCGCATACGAGCTGGTTTCTGATCTTTCTCCTGATCACGCTGTCGTTGCGCACGCAGTTCACGTCGCAGCACCCCACCTGGACGCCCCTGCAACACTGGACGCTCGGAATTATCACCAGCGTGCTGTTTTTTGCGTCGGTGATTTTCCACGAGATGAGCCATAGCGTCGTCGCGATGCGCTACCACCTTCAGGTTCGCTCCATCACGCTGTTCGTCTTCGGCGGCCTCGCCCGGATCGAGCGCGATCCGCCCAACGCCAGGCAGGAATTCAACATCGCCATCGCCGGGCCGCTTTCGAGCCTCTTCCTCGCCGGGTGCTTTTGGCTCATTTGGCATTTCGTGCACGGAAGCGAGATGGTCTCGGCAGCCGCACACTGGCTGGCCGTGATTAATTTCATGCTGGCGGCTTTTAACCTCGTCCCCGGTTTCCCGCTGGACGGCGGGCGCGTGCTGCGCGGCATCGCATGGGGCATCACCGGTAATTTCATGCGGGCGACGCAGATCGCCTCCGACGCGGGCCGGTTCTTCGCCTACCTCATGATCGCGATCGGCGCATGGCAGGCGCTCAACGGGAATTGGGCCGGGGGACTTTGGCTGGCGTTTATCGGCTGGTTCCTGTTGGAGGCGGCACGTGAAAGCTTCGCGCAGGTGGCGATCCGGGACACGCTCTCGGACGTGCGCGCGGAAGACATCATGGCCAAGGATATCCCCACGGTCGCGCGCGACATTTCGATCGAGGAGTACATCCACGAAGTGCTCAAGACCGGCCGCCGCTGCCACATTGTGACCGGCGCCGGCACGCCGGTGGGCCTCGTCACGCTCCAATCGGCGCGGTCGGTGCCCAAGGAGACGTGGCCGAGCACCTCGATCCAGGCGGTGATGGTGCCGATGGAGCGCGTCGAGCGGGCGTCGCCGGATGAGCCGGCGCTGCACGTCCTTGAACGCATGCAGGCAGCCGACATCAACCAGATGCCTATCGTGTCCGGGGACCACCTCGTGGGCATCATCGGGCGGGACGCGATCCTGCGCGTTTTGCAGACGCGCCTGCAAGCCGGCCACCTCGCCAAATCGTAACGATGCCCTCGTCCAGCCACGCGCTCACGGCGGCCTGTGCCCTTCTCGCATCGGGTCTCGGGCTGGCGTTCGCGGGCCAAACAGCGAAGCGCGCGCATCCGGTCGCGCGTAAACCGGCCGCGGCCGCACAAGCCGCTCCTGCAACACCGCTTCCCGGCCCCAACGTCGAGGCAATCCGCCAAAACAATATCGGCATCGCCCAGATGGATCGCCGCAAATTCGCGGATGCGCTTGGAAATTTTCAACGCGCATGTGTTCTGGATCCTCAGTCGGACACGGGCTGCCTGAACATGGGCATCGCGCTGCTGAACATCCCGCACTATGACGACGCAGCGAGGGTGCTCAATACCTCCGCCGAGCACAATCCTCAGAACCCGCGCATCTGGTTCAACCTGGGCCTGCTCGAACGAGCTTCCGGCCGGACGCAATCCGCCGCGGAGGATTTCGAGAAAGCCGCCAGCCTCGATGCGGCTGACGCGGATACCCAATACTTCCTCGGATACCTGGCTTCGGAGGCCGGGCAGTACGACCAGGCGGCTGCCGCTTTCAAGCGCGCCATTGAGATCGACCCGCTCCACGCCTCGGCCGAATACGGGCTTGCGCAGGCGGAGCAGCACCTCGGAGACGCTGACGGCGCCAAGGCTCATCTCGAACGATTCCGGCACATCACTACGGAGCGGCTGCGAAAGCCCATCCGTTTCCTTTACGGCGAACAGGGGAAATATTCGCTCGCGGAAGAGATGTCTGTGGCGTTCAGGCCCGCGCTGCCCGCGATTCCCGTTCAGTTCGTAAACGTGACTTCCCTTTCGGGGCTTCCCGCGCAGCCGATCGCGACCGCGGGAGCGCATGGCAGGGTCGCGGCGGCCAAGCAGCCCGGCGCCAAGACCGCGCCGGAAGCTGCCGCGGACGACAGCGCTACGAGCAAGTTGGCGAAATTCCTCGGCAGCGGCGCGTGCGTCTTCGATTATGACGGTGATGGCCGCCCGGACATTTTCCTCGTCAACGCCGACGGCAAAGGCAACGCCGCGCTTTATCGCAACACCGGCAAGGGAACGTTCACAGACGTCACCAAAGCCGCGAAGCTCGAATTTCACGGCGCCGGGATGGGCTGCGCCGTCGGCGACTACGATAATGACGGCCACCCGGATCTCGCAGTGACCTCTGGCAGCGGCGTCACGCTCCTTCACAATGAAGGCAACGGCACGTTCAAAGATGTGACGGACGAGGCGGGCGTCAGGACGAGCGATGCGGCGGGCGGACTGGCGCTCGGCGCGACGTTCGTCGATTACGATGGCGACGGCGACCTCGACCTCTACGTCGCGCGTTTCAACGATTTTCCTCTCGATCATCCACAGCAGCCGTTTTCATTCCCGGAGGATGCCCCGGCGCCTGGAAACACTCTCTGGCGCAATCAAGGAAACGGCAAGTTTCTCGATTGGACCAAGGAGCTTGGGCTTGCCGGCAGCGCGCCGTCGGTGGGCGCAATCGGCACGGACACGAACAAGGATGGAGCCGTCGACTTGGTCGTCAACGGATGGCAGAAATCTCCCGCCGTGCTCGTGAACGAGCGCGAAGGCCCCTTTCGCTCGACGAATCCATGGGCCATAGCCATGCCGGGGCCTGCGGCCGGAGCCGTCGCGCTCGATATCGACGGCGATGGCTGGATGGACCTCGCGTTCACGCACTGGGCGCCGCCCGGAATGAGCGTCTGGCGGAACGTGGGCGGAAAATCGTTCGAGCGCGTTCCGCTGGCGAGCCCCAAATGGATGCGCGGCTGGGGCATCGCGGCGCTCGACTACGATAACGACGGCCGGATGGACCTCGTCGCCGTCGGCGAGAACTTCGCCGGTGAAGGACGAATCGTCCTTCTGCGCAACGAAGGCTCAGCGGGCTTCCGCGATGTGACGCACGAAACCGGCCTCGACAAGATCATCCTCCGCAACCCGCGAAGCGTGATCGCCTTCGATTACGACGGCGACGGCTCAACGGACCTCCTAATCACGCAGAACAATCTCCCGCCGGTGCTGTTGAAAAATGTCGGCGGCAACAAGAACAATTGGTTGGAATTGGCGGTCACGGGCGATCCCGACAACAAGCTGGGCATCGGAACGCGGATTGAAGTCTTTTCCGGAGCACAGCACCAAACCTGGGAAGTTCCCGGCGCCTCGGGCTATCTCTCCCAAGGTCCCGCGGAGATGGTGGTCGGGCTGGGGACCGAGGGCGGCGCCGATGTCATCAAGCTCCATTGGCCCTCAGGCTTGCTTCAGGACGAAATCCAGATTCCCGGCGGGAAGCACGCTCCAATCGCAGAGGCCGAGCCGGGCGAATCTCCGCACTGATCGGCGCGTGCGCACGGCCCGCTCGCTCTGCGCGGTTTTCCGGGCGCGCAGCCTCCGTCACGAGTTGCGATAACCGCCGCATCTTCTTATAAATATGCGATGATTAGTAGGCTGCTTGATCGGCGCGAACGAAGCATGCTACTTTCGGGCTGTCCGTAGCGATTCGCTTTTGCATGCTCGAACTATGTCCTTGTCCCGTCCTATCGCATCGGATTCGCCAGCACCCGCACGCGGCCCCGCTGTTTCCGCCGCGGTCCGCGAGCCGGTCTTTTGGCGCGTCGAGGGAAGCCTGCTCAATTTGACGGCGGTGCGGCCCGTGGCCTTCTTCACCTGGAACGCCCAGAGCTTCCTCGGGCGGTGGGCGCGGCGCGGCGCGATGGGCACACTGGCCGTGGCTCGGCCGTTCCTCTACTGCGCCGACCGCGTGTTTGCGACGCGCGTGCTGCACATGGTCCTGCGGCACCAGAGCCGCGACCGCCTCGATCTCCTCGGCGAAGAGTTCTTTCACTATTACTTGAAACCCCGGCTGAAGCAGGCGGGCGTCGCGAAGCTGCGGGAGCTGATCGCCTCGGGCGCGGACGTGGTTCTCGTCAGCCAGGGCATCGAACAGATCATGCGGCCGCTCGCAGCGCATCTGGGCGTCGCGCGAATCCTTTCGAACCGGCTCGACTTCCGCGACGGCATCGCCACAGGCCGGCTGCTCGATCCCGTGATCCGTCCGCGCGGGCCCTTCGCTAAGCTGCGCGAGGATCAGCCGGACGGCACCGTGGCGAAGGCGCAGTTGCTGCGCGACCTCGGCTTCGCGAAGCGCCCGGAAACGCTCGAGGAAACCATACGGCCCGCGCGACGGCCGTCTCCGATGGCGAGCGTGCCCGTGGTGCATTTCGACTCGCGCAACAAAGACGCGATTCTTTCCGTTCGCGGCGCGCTCCGCGGAAAGCACGTGCTGTTGATCGGTGGAACGGGCTTTATCGGCAAGGTGTGGCTCGCGAATCTGCTGACGGAGCTGCCGGAAATCGGCCGCGTGTACCTCCTGATTCGCGAGCATCGCTCGGCGACGGCGCTCGAGCGATTCGAGCGCGTTATATCCGAGTCGCCGGTTTTCGAGCGGCTGGCCGAGCGGCACGGCGACAGGTTCGCGGATTTTCTGCGCGAGCGAGTCGAGGTGCTGAGCGGGGACGCGAGCAAGCCGGGCCTTGGCCTCGCGCCTGACGCGCGCCAGCGCCTGGCGCGGTCGCTCGACTTGGTCGTCAACAGCGCGGGCCTGACGGACTTTAATCCGGATCTGCGCGACGCGCTGGCGATGAACGTCCGCGCGACGGACTACTTGCTGGATTTTCTGCGCGGGTGCGATCGCGCGGCGCTGCTGCACCTTTCGACTTGCTACGCGGTCGGGCGCCGCGATGGCCGCATTCTCGAGGAGCTTCCGAAGAACTACACGCCTATCGGAGCGCCGGGATTCGACGCGACAAAGGAATGGCACCGTCTCGAAGACGTGGTGCGCGAAACCGAAGCGCGAGCGGAGTCTCCTGAAATCACCAAAGAGCTGCGGAGCCAGGCACTCAACAAACGCCACGCCGCAAAGAACCTGCACGGCGTCGCGCTCGAAAACCAGATTCGCAAGAATCGCGTCCGCTGGCTCCGCGAAGCGATGATGGACGCCGGCACCGAGCGCGCGAACGAGCTCGGCTGGCCCAACACCTACACCTTCACGAAGAGTCTCGCCGAGTCGCTGATCCGCGATTACCTCGATGCCACGCCCGGTGCCGCCATCGCGGTCGTGCGGCCTTCGATCGTCGAGTCGTCCATCGAAAAGCCGTTCCTCGGTTGGAATGAGGGCGTGAACACTTCCGCGTCGCTCTCGTATCTGCTGGGCACGTGGTTCCGCCAGTTGCCGACCAACGAAAGCAAGAATCTCGACCTAATCCCTGTGGACCTGGCATGCCGCGGAATGACGCTGATTGCAGCCGCTCTCGTCGAGCGGCGCCACGAGCGGATGTATCACCTGGCGACGTCGGTGGCGAATCCATGCGACATGCGAAGGTCGATCGAGCTGACCGGGCTCGGTCACCGCAAGTTCTACCGCTCGCAGAACGGATTTCAGCACCGGCTGCGTTTGCAGTTTGACGCGATTCCAGTCTCCAAATCGCGCTACCAAAAACTATCCGCGCCGGCGCAGAAACTTCTGGTGCAGGCGATCAATAGGAGCGTCGAGCCGATCCCGTTCGTGCGCCCGCCGCTGGCGCGGCAGGAGCGCGATTTGGAGCGAGTGATCAAACTGGTCGCACTTTTCGAGCCGTTCATCCTGCACAACGATCACGTGTTCGAGGCGGCCAACGTCGAACGGCTGAGCGCCGCGCTGCCCGCCGATGAGCGCGCCGCCTTCGGCTACGATCCGCGCTCGGTCGATTGGTGGGACTACTGGATCAACGTGCACATTCCGGCGCTGCGAAAGTGGTGCTATCCTCTGATCGAGGGCCGTCCACCGGAGACCAGCCCGCGGCGCAGCGTGGCTCTCGCGGCCCGAAGCGAAGCGAACGCCGCCGGAGCGGCGGGGGCAACTCCGGCATCGAAGCCCTGACACCCGAAAACTGTGGCCATTCTTCTGACCGGGAGCACCGGATACATCGGTGCCCACGTTGCGTCGAACCTGCTCGCGGATCACTCCGATTCGCTGAACCTGCTGGTGCGCGCGCGCGATCTTGGCGAAGCGCGCGGCCGGCTGTGGCGCGCCTTCCAGCTCCACATGGACTTCCCGGTTTTCGATGAGTTTCTGCATTCGCGCATCCGCATTTTTCTCGGCGATCTGACCGATTCGCGCTTCGGCTTGCCCGAGGATGAGTACCGGAAGCTCGTCTGCTTGACCGACTCCGTGATTCACTGCGCCGCGTCGCTGAACCGCCGATCCGAGAAGAGCTGCCTCAACGTGAATCTGCGCGGGACGCTCGAGGTGATCCAGCTCGCGATGCGCGCCCGCGACGATCACGGTCTGCGGCGCTTCAGCCACGTCAGCACGGTCGCCGTCGCGGGGCACCGCGCGAACGAAGTCGTCGAGGAAGACACAGCCATCGATTGGAACCGCTCCGACTACGATCCCTACGCCCGCACGAAAAAATTCTGCGAGCACATGGTGCGGCAACTGCTCCCGGACGTCCCGCACACGATCTTCCGCCCCAGCATCGTGCTGGGTGATAGCCGCCGGCCGGAAACGAACCAGTTCGAGATGGTCCGTGCGTTCGTGTTTCTCGCGGGCCTTCCCGCGCTTCCCTTTCGCGCGACCGACAAAATCGATATCGTACCGGTCGACTACGTTGCGGGCGCCATCGCCACACTGCATCAAAAGGAGAAGCCGGACCACGACATCTATCATCTTTCCTCCGGCACGGATTCCGAGACATTCGTCACGCTGACCGATGCGCTGGCGAAATCGCACGGCAAGCGCGGGCCGGTGTACATGCCGGGACTCGAAGGCCCATCGTCGAAAATGATCAACGCTCTCGCAGGACGCGCCGGAAAAATCGGAGGACTCGCCACTCTGCTCAAAGTTTTTCTGCCGTATCTCGTGTGGAACACGGTGTTCGACAACCGGCGCGTGGTCGCCGAGATGGGGTCGCGTCCCGCGCCATTTTCTCAATACTGCTACCCCCTGCTGCGCTTCAGCCGCGAAAACAATTTCCTCTACAAGTACCGCGAACTGCCGGCGAACGCCGCAGCCGATGCGGCGCGCGTCGCGACGGTGATCGCGGCTCAGGATTCCCGCCGATGATCGACATGGACACGGTCCTCGAGGCCTGGGTCAGCGGCCTGATCGAGCTGAACAAGCTTGAATGGATGCTCGGCGCAGGCAAGCCCTGGAAGCCCGGCGAAAAACTGAAGCTCCTTTTTGCGGGCTACAACGGCACGCGCAACACCGGCTCCGACATCCGCGTCGAGGAAATCCTGCGGCAGGTGCAACGGATACTCGGAGCGCAGAACATCGCGCCCAGCGTGATGACGCAGGATTTCGCACTCACGAGGGGATACTTCGACGGCGCGCGGCAGGTGCATCTCCCCGACGTGTTTCCGCCGTTCCTGCATTCCGCCGTCCGCGAGAGCCACGGCGTGATTGCCTGCGAAGGCTCGATGTTCAAGAGCAAATTCGCGAGCGCGCTCACGGCAATGATGATCGGCGCGCTGGGCATCGCCTCCGCGCAAAATAAGCTCAGCGTCGCATACGGCGGCGAGGCGGGCGCGATGGATCCGCTGCTCCAGAAGATGTGCGAGCGTTACTGTCCCGAATCGCTGGTGATTACGCGCAACGTGGAATCGCAGGAAGTGCTCGGCAAACTCGGCGTCTCCACCGAACTCGGCACGGACACCGCATGGACCTTCGAGCCGCTCGGCTCCCAATTCGGACGCAAGGCTCTGCGCGACGCCGGTTGGGACGGCACGACTCCTGTCCTCGCCGTCTGCCCAATTAATCCGTTCTGGTGGCCGGTCAAGCCGTCGCTCGGCAAATGGCTCGCGCACTCGGTCGGCGGCGCCTACAAGAAGAGCCACTATCGAACGATTTACTTCCACCGGTCGGGACGCGACGTCGACGCCGCGTATGAGAAGTATCTTTCGGCCATGGCCACTGGAGTCGCCCAGTACTTGAAGTCGCGCCGCGTGTTCCCCGTTCTCGTCGCGATGGAGATGCTCGACCGCGACGCCTGCGAGCGGGTGGCGGGAAAAATCGGCGGCGCACCCATCTTCGCCTCCGACCAGCTCAACATGTACGAAATCGTGAGCGTGCTCCGCGAATGCGACCGCATGCTTTCGTCGCGCTTTCACGCGATCGTCACGTCTATGCCCGCGGGCGTGCTTTCGGCGGGCGTCACGATGGACGAGCGCATCCGCAATCTGATGCACCAGCGCGGCCACGACCACCTGGTGATGAAGGTCGATGAGCCGGAGCTCGCGGAAAAGATCGTCGTTGCGTTGGGCGCGCTCGACGAAGAAGCCGACGAAATCCGCCACTCGATGGGACGCGTCGTCGCGAGCAACTTGCAACTGATGTCCCGCATGGGCGTCTATTTCGAAGAGCACGTCGCGCAACAATACCGCGAATTTCCGATTCGGACAGGCGTGCTGGGCTGGGAAGAGTACCTGCCGCCGCTCAGCCCCGTGCTGTGCAAATTGCTCGAAGAGCACAGCGGAGTGCTCGCGTCATGACATTCCTCGAGCAAATCTTCGCGCGCCTCGAACAGGCGTCGAGCGTCCCGGTGCTTCGAGAGATTCGCGACGGGCACACCGTATCCGTGACTGGCGGCGAGTTCCTCGCAAGCATCCGCAAAGCACGAGCATTCCTCACCGCGCGCGGTTTGAAGAAAGGCGATCGCTGCGCCCTGCTTGCGCCCAACAGCATTCGCTGGGCGGCCATGGACCTCGCGATGATGGCGGAGGGGCTGATCGTCGTCCCTCTCTACGCGCGCCAGGCGCCAGCCGAACTCGCCGGCATGATGAAGGATTCGACGCCGTCGCTCGTCTGCTGCGCCGATGGAACGCTCGCGGCGGAGGTTCGCGAGTATTGGCTGGCCGCGCCGGAAATCGCGGTTTTCGACGCGATTTTCAGCGCTGCAGAAGCGCCCGCATCTCCACCATGCCGCCACGCTCCGCACGACGCGGTCACCATCATCTACACGTCCGGCACTTCCGGCGAGCCCAAGGGCGTGGTGCTGAATTCAGGCAACGTGACCCACATGCTCGGCTGCACGAACGCGCGGCTCGACGAGCTGATGGGCCCGCGCAGCAAACCGGACGATATTTTTCACTATCTCCCATTTTGCTTCGCCGGTTCGTGGATCGTGCTGCTGACCGCGCTTTCCCGCTCGAGCGTGCTTTCGCTCTCGACCGACCTCACGAAACTTGCCGACGAATTGAAAATTGCCGCGCCCGATTATTTCCTGAATGTGCCGACTCTTCTCGAACGCGTCCGAGGCAAGATTGAGGAAGCGATTCGCAAACGCGGCGGCTTCGCGGCTGCCGTTTTCTCGCGCGCGCAGCAGGCGCATCTCCGGCGCTTTCGTAAGCACAGCCGCCTCAGCGACTCGTTCTGGCTCTCTCTTGCAGGCGCGCTGCTGTTCCCCACGATTCGGAAGAGCGTCGGGCCAAACTTGAAAGCGCTGATTTGCGGTTCCGCGCCTCTCGCAGTCGAGACGCAGCTTTTCTTCATGATGCTCGGCATTCCGGTGCTGCAGGTCTACGGTCTCACGGAAACCACCGCGATCTGCACGCTCGACGATCCGCACCGTTTCGAGCCGGGGCGGGTCGGCCCCGCGATCCCCGGAGTGGAGATGACGCTTGCGGACAACGGCGAAATCCTCGTGCGCGGCCCGAATATTTTCCCCGGCTACTGGCAACGCCCCGTCGAGACGGCCAAGGCGCTTGCCGGAGGATGGTTTCACACCGGGGATCAGGGCGATGTGGACTCGAACGGCAACTGGCGCATTACCGGCCGCCTGAAGAATTTGATCATCCTCAATTCGGGCCACAACATCGCGCCCGAGCCGATCGAAGATGCTCTCGTCGCGCGCCTGCCCGAAGCGCAGCACGTGGTACTGCTCGGAAACCAGCGCAGCTTTCTCGCGGCCCTCGTGACCAGCGCCGGAATGAACGGCTCGAACGGCCTCCGCAGCGAACGCATTCAATCGACCCTCGATGCCATGAACGCGGGGCTGCCACACTACAAGCAGATTCGCGCGTTTCATGTCGTTCCTGAGCAATTTACGATCGAGAATGGCCTGCTCACTGCCAACGGCAAGCTCAAGCGCGACGCGATCTCCGCGCGCTTCGCCGCCGAAATTGAGCTCCTCTACCGGAAACAGTCCGCATGAAAACCTTCCGGGGCAAGACGCTCTCATGGCATGTGGCGGACGGCACGATCGAGCTTTCGCTCGACCGCGCTCCGTGCAACGAAATCGGCACGGAGACGCTCGCCGAGCTCGAAAACTTTGTCACCGCGCTCGACTCACTCCAACGAGAAGCTCACGCGCTGATTATTTCGAGCGCCCGCAAGGAAGGTTTCTGCGCCGGGGCCGACCTCCGCGAGCTGTACCGCCGCTCGCAAGCAATGCCGCCTGCCGAGCGGCTTTCCGGCGTGCGCGATTTCCTCGAGCGCATCCACCGCGTGATGAATGCGCTCGACGCTGCGCCTCTCGTCACGATTGCCGCCGTGCACGGCGTCACCTTCGGCGGCGGATTCGAGCTGGCGCTCGTTTGCGATCTCATCGTTGCGGATAAAATGGCGCGCTTCTGCTTTCCTGAATTGCGCCTCGGCCTGATTCCCGGTTTCGGCGGCATCCCGCGCCTTAAACGCGACCTCGGCAACGCCGTCGTGCGCGATTTGCTGCTGACCGGCCGCAGCATCAATGCGACGAAAGCGCAGTCGGTCGGCCTCGTGAGCCAGGTCGCCGCGGAGGGCGACGCTTTGCGCGTGGCCCGCGCCACCGCCGCACAGATCGGCAAATTCGACCGCGACACCACCATTGCCGCGAAGATTTTCATCAAGCCGCTCGCGCACGACGAACTCCGCCGCGAAATCGACGTCTTCTGCAAGCTGTTCACGCGGCCCGCGGTCGAGGCCGGTTTGCGCAAGTTCGTCGAGAGCACGGACGCTCTGCCCTATCTCCCATGAGCGCGCAGCAGAATGAGCCGATGCGCAAAATCAGCATCAAGATGTGGGAAAATATAAGCCGATGACGACACTCGACAAAACAACGGACGAAATCCTCCAGCTCGCCGCCGAGCATTTCAAGGTGCCTCGCGAGCGACTCAGCCCGAGTGACGATTTCTTCAAAAAGCTCGGCATCAACAGCCTCCAGGCGCTCGACCTCTTGACGCGCCTCGAACAGCATTTCCGCATCGAGCTGCCGGACTACGAACTGCAAGGCGTCAGCGATTTCCGCACGCTCGCCGAACGTATACAATCCCGCCTTTGATGCTCGATCTTCGCCAATACAACTGTCTCGGCGAGGCGCTGCGCTCCGCGGTCGATCGCTGGCCTGACGAAATCTGCCTGATCGAGGCGGACCGCGACCGCGAGAACGCGCGCCTCACTTACCGCCAATTCAAGGAAGCCGCGCTCCCGCTCGCGCGCGCCTTGCAGGACGCGGGCTTCCAGAATGGTTCGCGCGCCGCGATCATCATGACGAATCAGTCGAAGTGGCTGATCTCGGCGTACGCGATTTTCTATTGCGGCGGCGTTCTCGTCCCGCTCGATTACAAGCTCACGGCCGACGAGCAACTGAAACTTCTCGCGCACTCGAAGGCGGAAGTTCTGGTCGTCGAATATCATCTCTGGCGCGCGATCGCTCAGGCGCACAACTTCGGGCACCTCGCCGCGCGCCTCGTCCTCGTGACGGAGGCTCCGCCGAAAGCAGAGCTTCACGGCGCGAAGCGCTGGGAGGAGTTCCGCGACGCGCGCGAGCCGGTTTTCGTCCGGCGCACGCGGGCCGATGCGGCGTGCATCGTCTATTCTTCTGGGACCGGCGGGCGGCCGAAAGGCTGCGTCCTCACGCACGAGAATTATCTCGAACAGTGCGTCGCTCTCACGTCGCTCTACCCTTTCTGGCCCGGCGTACGCTATCTCAGTATTCTGCCGACGAACCACGCCATTGACTTCATGGTGGGCTTCATCGGGCCGTTCGTTTGCGGCGCGACCGTGGTGCATCTCCGCACGCTGCGCCCGGAATATATTCGCGACGCGTTCACTCGCTACAAAATCACCTACATGACGCTCGTGCCCATGGTCCTGAAGGCGCTCGAGCAGAACCTGCGCCAGCGCTTCGCGGGTCTTCCGGCCGGGCGACGCAAGATGCTCAACGCGCTCATCGCCGCGAACCGCGCGATGACCCGTGGTCGTCCGCGCCTGCGCATCAGCCGCGCGTTGATGGGGCAGGTTCACGAAGCATTTGGCGGAGAGTTGCGCGCGCTTTTCGTTGGCGGCGCTTTCACCGAACCCGGAACGCTCCAGTTCTTCTACGACCTCGGGATTCCGGTCGCCAACGCCTATGGCTGCACGGAAGCTGGAACGGCGATCACCGTGAACGATCTCAGGCCGTTTCGCGCGGACACCGTGGGCAAGCCGCTGCCGGGCGCTGAGCTGCGCATCGTCAATCCGGACGCCGAAGGCATCGGCGAGGTGCACGTCCGCAGCAAGACCGTGATGTCGCACTATCTCGACGAGCCCGAAATGACGGCAGAGACGATCGTGGACGGCTGGCTCGTCACCGGCGACCTTGGCCGACTGGATCGCACCGGCCATTTGCAACTCTTCGGACGCAAAAAGAACATGATCGTCACCGAGGAAGGCAAGAACATCTATCCGGAGGACATCGAAGCGGCTTTCGAAGGCCTACCGGTGAAGGAATTCTGCGTCTTCGCCGCGAACTATCTCTGGCCCGCGCGCACCATGGTGGGCGAACAACTCGTCATCGTCCTCCATCCCGAGCAGGGCCACGCGCTGACGCAGGAAACGATCGCAAATCTCACGGAGCGCAACCGGCGGCTGCTCAATTACAAGCGCGTCAGCGGCTACGTGATCTGGGACGCCGATTTTCCCCGCACCGCATCGCTGAAAATCAGACGCATCGAACTCGCCGAGCAAATTCGTAACAAGCTGGGCCGCGAAGCCGTGGTGCCGCTGTGATCTCTTGCTCCGCCGTCGCATCGCGCTTCTTCGCCGTCGTGAATCCCGCAGCAGGGGGCGGTCGTTGCGGAAAGCTGGCGCCGGCCGCACTCGACTGCGTGCGCCAAATCGGGATCGATCTCGAAGTCGTGCAAACGACCAAGCCGGGCGAAGCCATCGGCCTCTCCCGCGCCGCGTATGCGCGCGGCTTCCGCAATTTTCTCGCGGTCGGCGGAGACGGCACGGCGTTCGAAATCGTGAATGGCCTTTTCCCCGAAGCGGCAACGCAAGGCAGGCCCGCTCTCGGATTTCTGCCGCTCGGCACCGGAAATTCGTTTCTGCGCGATTTCACGACGCGCGGCGTCGAGCACACAATCGAAGCGCTACGCGAAAAGCGTCGCCGGCCCTGCGACGTCATCCGCCTGCGCCACGCCGACGGTGAAATCTACTTCATCAATATGCTGAATCTCGGATTCGCGGCGGACGCCGGAGAATCCGCGAACCGCAAATTCAAGCGCTGGGGCCAAGCGGGCTACATTCTGGGCGTGCTCCACAGGCTCGCGAATCTCGAACATCTCGCATTTCCGCACCGCCTTGAAAACGCGAGCGAATGGGACCGGAGGCCCTGCCTCCTTCTCGCCTTCGGCAACAGCAAATTCACCGGCGGGAAAATGATGATGGCGCCCAACGCCGATCCCGCCGACGGACGCATCGAGTACGTCCGCTGGTCTCCGGTTGGCAGGCTGCGCCTGCTCTGGCTGTTCCCGCGCCTCTTCACCGGCACTCACATCAAACATCCGCTTGCATCGCGAGCCGCGGTCGAGCGGATCGAACTCGATCTCGGCGGGCCTGTGAATGTCATCGTCGATGGCGAGGTTCTCCGTCTTGCGTGCCGCTCGGTGGAAATTCTGCCCGCGGCCCTGGAAGTGATCGTATGAAAAAGGCGTGGCTCACGGCGCGCGCGCTTGTCCTTTGGGCGGTGAGCGGAATTCATTTCGCCGTGATCGGCACGGCTTTGGTTTTTCTAGGGCTGCTCATCGACCCGAGCCGCAACGATCCCCCGCAGCGCCTCTTCTTCCGGAATATTCTGCGCCTCGCGGGCGTGAAATTCGAAGTCAAGCGCTCGCCGGGATTCGATCCATCGCGCACCAGCATCTTCATATGCAATCACGTAAACGTCTTCGACCCGTTCGTGATCTATTCCGCGATTCCGCAATTCGTGCGCGGCTTCGAGCTGGAATCGCATTTCAAGATTCCGATCTACGGCTGGATGATGGGCTGGTTCGGCAACGTGGCCGTTCCGGACGCTCCCACGCGTGAAAGCCTCGCAATCATGACGCGGCGCGCTAAGGCAGCGCTCGACTCCGGCACAAGCCTCATCGCGTTCGCCGAAGGTTCGCGCACGCGCAACGGCCACGTCCGCGAATTCAAGAAGGGCATCTTCAACCTCGCGCAGAAATTCGGCATTCCGCTCGTGCCCATGAGCATCGTCGGCTCATATCAGTTTTTTCGCACGGGTCACTGGATGCTGTATCCGGGGAAGATTACGGTGTACCTGCACGATACGATCGACACTTCGCAGATTTCACGCGCAGATGTCGACACACTCCGCAGACGCGTGCAGACAATCGTCGCCGCGCCGGTGGAAGAATCGTTGAAAGTCCCGTCGAAGGATCAGAACGGCTGAGGCACGCTGGCATCGGGCAGCGAACGCCCCGCCCGCAGCTCCTGCCAGGTATAGACCACGCGGTGAATCACCGTGATCGTCGAAATCGTTGCGATCACCCAAAGCGCCGGCGCCATCCGGCTGAAGGCCCCGCCGAGAATAAGCAGCACGAGCCGCTCCGGCCGCTCCATGAAGCCAACCTTGCAGGACGGGATCAGCGATTCGGCGCGCGCGCGCGAGTAGCTCACCATGAACGAACTTGCCATCGCGATCGCCGCGAGCGTCATGTAAAATGACCGCCCGATCAGCGTGTAATAGACGACCAGACCCATGTACAACGCCAGATCGGAGTATCGGTCGAGCGTCGAATCGAGATAGCCGCCGAATTCCGTCACCAGGCCGACGCGCCGCGCCACCTGCCCGTCCGCCATGTCCAGAAATCCGGCCAGAAAGAGCACGCCGGCCGCCTGATGAAACAATCCCATGGCAAACAGCGCCGCAGCGGCAGAGTTAACGATCAATCCAAGAAAAGTGAAGGCGTTCGGGGTGAGGCCCGTTGCGGCGAGCCCGGTGACCACGTGTTGCAGGAGCCAGCCGGCTCCTTCGCCGATCCAGTAAGTGATCGGGCGTTTCAGGTCCTTGCGGCTGTTTTCCATCTGCCGAAAATAATACACCGGATTTCACCCGGCGCGCACGTTCTCACTTCTTGCCGGGCTCGTTTCGAAGTTCGCTGACGATCTTCACGCCGCTGCTGGTCCCGAGTCGGTTCGCCCCGGCCTCGATCATGGCCTTCGCGTCGCTGGCGGTCCGAATCCCGCCGGACGCTTTGATGCCGATTTTCACGGCGCGGCGCATCAGCGCGACATCCTCAACGGTCGCGACCCCTCCGAGAAATCCTGTGGACGTCTTCACAAAGTCCGCTCCGGCCTTTTCGCTCAGCTCGCACGCCACCAGCTTCTCGTCGTTGGTGAGCAGCCCGGTCTCGAGGATCACCTTCAGCAGCGCTCCATGCGAATGAACAATGTCCGCCACGGCGCGAATGTCCGACTGCACGACTTCCCGCTCGCCCGCCTTCAGTGCTCCGATATTCATCACCATATCGATCTCGCGCGCGCCGAGCTTGAGCGCCTCGCCGGTCTCGAACACCTTCACGCTCGTCAGCGTCGCTCCCAGAGGAAATCCGACGACCGCGCCGACCTTCACATCGCTGCCGCGCAATTGCGAGCAAGCGAGCGCAACGTAGCAAGGATTGATCATCACCGACCCGAATCCGAATTCGCGCGCCTCTTCGCAGAGCCGCACGATCTGGCTCGGTGTCGCTTCCGGACGCAGATTCGTATGGTCGATGATTCTCGCCACGCCCTGCCAGCTTTTCGCCAGCACCTTGCTATCGACGGCTGAGTTTCGGCTCGACATGGACACCAAATGTTACTACGCTACTTGAGATTTTTCGCGCCCAACCGATTATGCCAAAGCTCCAACCTGACGGCGAGTTGCGCGACCGGCTGCTCGAAGCCGCCCGGGCCGCCATGAAGAATGCCTACGCGCCCTACTCCCATTTTCGAGTCGGTGCCGCACTCGTGACAACCCATGGCGAGATATTCACAGGCTGCAATGTCGAAAACGCGTCCTATGGCATGACCAACTGCGCCGAACGCACCGCGATTTTTTCTGCCGTCGCTCGAATCGGACCGAAAATGGAAATCCGAGCGATCGCCATCGTCAACGACCACGACGCACCGTGCTCCCCCTGCGGCGCCTGCCGCCAAGTGATTTACGAATTCGGACCGAAGGCAACCGTCTTCTTCCTCGGCAAAAAGGGCTGGAAAAAGCTTCCCATCACCGATCTTCTTCCGGACGGATTTCGCCTCAAGTGAGCGACTCCGGCGAAAGCGCGAGCGCGATTCGCGCCATCGATATCATTCGCAAGAAACGCGATGGCCACGAACTCTCGCCCTCCGAAATCGCCCGCCTCGTCGACGGCTACACGCACGGCGAAATTCCCGACTATCAAGTTTCCGCCTGGCTGATGGCGGCTCTGCTGCGCGGACTCACACGCGCCGAAACCGCCGCGCTGACCGACTCCATGCTGCACTCCGGCCAGGTGCTCGATCTTTCGGAATTTCCAGCGGCGAAAGTGGACAAGCATTCGACCGGCGGCGTCGGCGACAAAACCTCGCTCGTCCTCGCTCCTGTGGCAGCGGCCGGAGGCCTCGTCGTTCCCATGATCAGCGGCCGCGGCCTCGGACACACCGGCGGCACGCTCGACAAGCTCGAATCGATCCCCGGCTTCCGCGTCGATCTTCCGATCGCGCGTTTCCGCGAGGTGCTGCGCGCGTGCGGCTGCTCGATGATCGGCCAGACGAATGAAATCGCCCCCGCCGACCGCAAATTCTATTCGCTGCGTGACGTGACCGGCACGGTCGAAAGCCCGTTTCTGATCTGCGCCTCGATCATGAGCAAGAAACTCGCCGAGGGCGTCGACGCGCTCGTGCTCGACGTCAAAACCGGCTCCGGCGCCTTCATGAAAACCGAGGAAGACGCCGCATTCCTCGCCGATCTGATGGTCGAAACCGGCCAGCGCATGGGCAAGAAGATGGTCGCGCTCATCACGGACATGGACCAGCCGCTCGGGCTGCGCGTCGGGAATGCACTCGAAGTCGAGGAGTGCATCGAGATTCTGCGCGGCAAGGGCCCGGAGGATTTGCGCCAGCTCTGCCTCGAACTCGCCGCGTGGATGCTGCATCTTGGCGGACGTGCTGCCACCGTCGCGCAGGGCAGGCACCTCGCGGACGAGATCATTGGCTCCGGCCAGGCTCTTGAGAAATTCCGCAAGATGGTCGAGTTGCAAGGCGGCGATCCCCACGCAATCGACGACCTCAACCGCCTGCCGCAAGCGCAACGCTCGATCGACGTTCTCAGCCCAAAGAGCGGCTTCGTGAGCACGATCCAGTGCGAGGATGTGGGCACGGCCTGCGTGGTTCTCGGCGGCGGCCGCGAGAAGAAGGAAGACTCCGTCGATCCCGCGGTCGGAATTGTCCTGCACAAGAAAGTCGCCGATCGAGTCGCTGCGGGAGAGTCTCTTTGCACGCTGCACTACAACTCGGAGGCGCGCGCGGCCCAGGCGAAGCACCTCCTCGAAAAAAGCTACCAGATCGCGGACGCGCTTCCGCCCCCGAAGCGGCTCGTGCACCGCATCATTCCCGCCACCACCTCAAATTGATCGGGTTTTAGCCGGACAGACTCGCGAGCGTTTCCGCAAGCATCAGCGTCCCACGCGAAATATCTTCGATCGACGCGTACTCATCCGGCCGGTGGCTGTAGCCATTGCGGCACGGGATGAACAGCATCCCAACGGGCGCCACGCGCGAGATGAACAGCGAATCGTGGTACGCGCGGCTGATCATCGGGATGAATTTCTCGCCGTGCTCCCGGCACGCCGCCGAAAGCGCATCGACCACCAGCGGCGCGCAGTCGGCCGGCGCGTCCGCGTTTAACAGCTCGATCTGCGTCGAGACGTGCCTCCGCGCGGAAATCTGCTGCGACGCGATCTCCATCGCGCGCATCACACCGTCCCGGCGCGCGAGATTCGTGTCGCGAATGTCGACGCTGATGCGCACGCAGCTTGGAATGCTGTTCACCGCGCCGGGAAACACGTCGCACATGCCCACCGTCGCCACCGTGTCGACCGATCCGCTCGTCCGCGCCGAGTTCTCGATCGCCAAGATCAACTCCGCTGTCGCGCACAGCGCGTCGCGCCGGTCCGGCATCAGCACGCCGCCCGCATGGCCGCCCGCGCCTTCGATCGTGACCCGCGCGCTGGCTGGCGCGGCAATCTTCGTGACGACGCCTAGAGGTACGCGTTCGCGCTCCAGCAGCGGCCCTTGCTCGATGTGCAATTCCACGAATGCCTTGTAGTAGCCGCCCGCCAATTTCACATCCTCGAGTTCGCCGCTCAACCCGGCCTTGCGCCGCACCTCTTCGACCGATTCATCGTTCTTGTCGGTCAATTTTCTCGCCGCGTCGGGGGATAAAGTGCCGGAGAGCAACCGGCTGCCGAGGCATCCGATGCCAAACCGCGTCGGCTCCTCCGAAGTCAGCAACAGCAACTCGACGGAATTATTCGGGCGAAATCCGCCGCGCTGCAACGCGCGGATCGCTTCCAGCCCTCCGAGAACGCCCACGACGCCATCGAATTTCCCTGCGTTGGGAATCGCATCGATGTGCGAACCCGTGCCGACGACCGGCGCTCCGCGATCGGAACCCTGCCAGCGCGCGAACGTATTTCCAATCGCGTCCCGGCGTACTGCAAGCCCCGCGGCTTCGCACCGTTCGACCAGCCACGCGCGGGCGCGAATGTCCGCCGGCGTGAAGACGATCCGCGTCACGACGGGAGGCTCGGCTTCCGAAATCAGAGCGAGCGCTTCGATCTCGGAAAGCAGCCGCGCCGAATCAATCTCCAAGTTCATCGCTACTTGCTCGCCAGCGGGTGCCGGTTCCAGTCCTTGTAGATGAGATATTTCGCGGGCGTTTTCCCGATCGCGCCGAACCATTGCGGGCACCACGGCCCCATCCAGATGAAATCGCCCGCCGTGACCGGATACCACGAGTCTCCGAGCCGGTAGATTCCGCCGCCCTCGAGCATCAGCAGGCCGTGCTCCATCACGTGCATCTCGACCATACTGAGCGCCGCGCCCGGCTGGTACACCATCGCGTTCACCGCGAAATCGAAGCTCGGCGTATCGGGAATCAGGCACTTCACCTGCAAATCCGCATCGCCTCCCAGCGCATTCGACGTGACGGCATCTTCGGACGACACGATCAATGCCGGGGCCTTCGCCGATTCGAGCGGCTGGTAGGGTTTCTCGATCACCGCAACGCGGCTCGCCTTCGCCGCCACCACTCGGTGCGCTAGGCCTTGCGGGAAAAACGCGTAGCCGCGCGCGCCCAATTCACCCTTCTTGCCCTTCGTCTCAACCTTGACGCTTCCCTCCACCACATACACAAACCGCTGCGCATCCGTGTCGCCCAATTCGCCGCCGGCTTCGAACTCCGCGGTGTACTGCGTGAACGCCGCGCCAATCGCCGGCCCCGCGTGAACGATAGCCGTGCATCCTTTCATCCCCGGCAGCGGGGCGCGCACGAACGTATCGGGCGTTAGCAGCAGATGATCGGCGCGCCGGGAACTGCGCGTTTCGCCAAGGTTATGCACGTTTCATTCTCCTTTGCTGCGCGGATGAAGTAGCCAGCAGGTCAAGCAGGTGCAATCCGGTCTCGAGGGCCTTGGCCACGTCCTTCGCTTCCACGTTTTCTTCCGGGTTGTGGCTGATGCCGCCGGGCGTTCGCAAGAAAATCATCGCCGCGGGCACTTTCTCGGCCAGGATCATCGCGTCGTGCCCCGCTCCGCTCACCATTCGGTACGGCGCGCACCCCACTTTTCGAATCGCTTCTGCGATCTGCCCGACGAGAATTGGATCCATGGCCACCGACGTCTGGCTCGACAGAGTCTCCTGACTCACGGAGAGTCCGCGCCGCGCGGCGATTTCTTCCGCGAGGCGAATCAGGTCCTCGACCGCGCGCGTCCGCACGTCATCGGCGCCATGGCGGACATCCAGCGTCAGCCTCGCTTCGCCTGCAATCACGTTCGTCACGCCCGGTTTTGGCTCCACGACCCCGACCGTCGCCACCAGCCCCTCCGCGCGCTGCCCTTCCCGCTCCACGGCGGAAATCCATTCCGCGGCGCCGGCGATCGCGTCGCGACGTAAATGCATCGGCGTCGTCCCCGCATGGTTCGCGCGCCCGAAGAACGTAACTTCCAGCTTGCTCTGCCCGGCCACAGCTTCGACGGCAGCCAGCGGCAGCTGGAGTTCCTCGAGCACCGGCCCCTGCTCGATGTGGAATTCCACGTATCCCAAAATGTCGTCTTTTAAGCGGGCGGCGAAAATCTCGCTCGGCTTCAATCCAAAATCCTCGATCGCGGCGCGCACGCTTACGCCGCGCTCATCCTCGCGCCGCAGCAGTTCTTCGTCGAGCCGGCCCACGAGCGCGCGGCTGCCGATGAACGGCGTGCCGAAACGCACGCCCTCTTCCTCGGAGAACCCTACAATCTCAATTCCGAAAGAAAGCCGTTCGCCGTGCAATGCCTCGATCAGCGCGACGCCGAGCACCACTCCCAGCACGCCATCGAACGCCCCTGCATCGGGGACCGTGTCGAGGTGCGAGCCGATAAGAAGTCGCGGCGCGTCCGCTTCCACCGCGGGATACAACGCCCGAAGATTTCCGGCGGCATCGATTCGAACCTCGACTCCCAGCGGGTTCAGCCACTCGGCGATTTCCTGATGGCAATCGTGCATCGGCGGAGACAAGAACGTCCGGGTCGTGCCGCCCTGTTGCTCGCTGAAACCAGCCAGTTTCCGGCAGCGATCGATCACGACCTTTGCTTTGGCTCTGCTCTCGTCGTTGATCGGCATCCGAGTTTATCCTTGCCGCCGGACGCGGGCCTCGATGTAGCCGTGCGGCTCGTCGGTCGGCACAAAAATTTCGTTGGGATTATCCTGCCCGAAGCGCGAGAGGTCCACCAGCAGGCAGTGGATATTCGGCATCGTCAGCTCGATTTCGCTCACCTCGGCGATGCCTTCGAGCACGGCCTCTGCCATCGCGTAAAGCGTATGCTGTACCGACTTGCTGTCGTGCCCCGCAAAAACGGCGAGCAGTATTTCGCGGATCTTGGCGCGCAGCTTCCCGAAATCGCTATCCGCGGCAGCGTAATCCCAATTCGCACGCAACGCTGTGCCGAATAAACGATCGCTCGTCGGCGGCAACGTCGTAAGCGAGTCCTGAATGTATCCCTCGAATCCCGATCCCGCCGTCTTTAGAATGACTAGGTTCTCGAGTCCCGAAACGACCGAGAATTTGCCGTTCTGTGCTCGCGCCACACGCGTCGTCTGGCGCTCGCCGCTCGATTGCACGAACGTCGTCGGATGCGGCTTACCGCCCGCCGCGACGTGCTCCCACCCCTTCTCCGCTACCGTGACCTGGGCATGCGACACCTGCGGATTCCGCCGCAACAGAAAATCCACCAGTTCCTTCGCGAACTCCTCCATGCACCCGGCTGATGATTTTCGCGCCAACGAATACACGGTGTTCTTCATCGTATCGGTTGGCAGTATTTTGCTGTTGTCGCCATCCTTGAAGCAGCTCTCGAAATCTCCCTGCAACAGGATCTCGAGCGTCCACTCGCGCAAATCGTGGCCATCGCGGCCGCGCGTCACGCGGACCAGCCGCACGCGCGATTTGCCGTACCGGTTTTCGCCCAGTGCAATCATCGCTTCAGCTTCCCCTGTAAGTCGTGTACCCGTGCGGACTCAGCAGCAGCGGAATATGGAAATTCGATTCGCCGTCCCGCACGGCAAACGTGATCTGAACGATGGGATACAATCCGTGCACTCCCTGCGCCTTGAAGTAGCTCGCCGTGTCGAAGGCCAACCGGTAAATCCCGGGCGCAAGCGATTCGCCTTCCGGCAGCAACTGGCCGCAGCGCCCGTCGTTATCGGTTCGCGCCGCCGCCACCTGTTGCCACTGCCCCGAGCTTTCGTGCCGTTCCAGATGTACGGACACATCTTTCGCGGGAACTCCGCGAGCCGTATCGAGCACGTGCGTTGAAATCCGCGTCATCCTGCGAGCCACCTTTTAAGACGAATCTGCGTGATCTGCCTTTGCTGCTCCGCTGCTTCGCGAAGCTCGGCCCCTTCGTCATTCTGCAGGCGTCGCCGCAATATATCCAGAATGTCACCGCCGCTCTTGCCCGTCGCGCAGACTATAAAGATACGGCCAAATCGCCGCTCGTATTCCCGATTCCCTTCCGCCAGCGCGATCTTGATACGGTCGCCTTCCGCAGTGACATTGCTCTGCTCCAGTGCCGACCACGCCGCTGATCTCGCGTGCACGGGCTGTTCCGGGCGCGATTCGCCGATGCGCGGATGGCTGCGAAATGCTTCCATCCAATCCGCCTCGCTCAAGCCACGCCAGATTTCATCCGACGCGCCGAGCAACGCCGCTTCGTCCGCAAGTGGCCTGCGCAGCGCCATCCCGCGCGCCCACGCCCGCGATCCGCAGCACGCCAAGATTTCATTCTCCGCATCCGCGACGGGCAGCGCATTCCACCGCGCCAGCGTTTCACTCATGGCCCGTCGTCGCAGCTCCGAGCCGTTCAAGAAACTCGCCCACGACGTTGCCCACGACCGCTGCGCGATATCTCGCCGTCGAGCGAATATCGTCGATCGGCCTCGTTTCCGCAGCCGCGGTCTTTCGCGCGAGCGCCACGAGGGCCGGGTGGAGGCGCTTGCCGATGAGCCCTCGCTCCGTTTCGACCAATCGGATCGGGATCGGCGCGACGCTTCCAAGCGCGATCCGTACATCCTTGATTTCGCCCTTCTCGATTCTCCCCAACGCCGCGATGCACACCTTCGAAATCGCCTGCGCGTTGCGCGCCCCCACTTTGCGCGCGTAATGAACGTATCCCGAAAATCGCCGAGGCAGGCAGATCGCGCGGATCAGTTCATCCGCCGCCAGACTCATCTTCTTGTAGTCCGTGTGAAATTCCCGGTACGCCACGCGTCGTTCGCCGCGCGCCGACACAAGAATCAGTTCCGCCTCATACACCAGCAGCGCGGGCAAGGAATCCGCGGCCGGCGAAGCATTCACGATATTGCCGCCGAGCGTTCCTCGATTCTGGTTCGCGATTCCGCCGGTCCAGCTTGCCGCGCGAGCCAGCAGCGGAAATTCGCGCGCCACAATCTCATTCCCGCGCAGATTGGTGTACGTGCAGCCGGCGCCGATCCGCAGTTCGCCCGGCAGCGCCTCGATCCGCCGCAGCTCCGGAAGATTCCATATGCTCAGCAGCTTGCGCGCCGCGAGCGTTCCGGCGGCAAACTGCACCATCACATCCGTGCCGCCCGCAATTGGCAGCCAAGTGGAGTTCTCGGCGAGCAGCGTTATCGCAGCCTGCAGGCTCGCGGGCGCAACCAATTCGTATTCGGCCGGATCGGACCTCATGTCGCAGCGCTGCGCCGCGCGGCCTCCGCAACCGCCTCAAAAATTTGAACGTACCCCGTGCAGCGGCAAAGATTCCCGGAAAGCCCCTCGCGAATCTCGTCCAAAGTCGGCTTGGGCTTTTTCTCGAGCAGATGCGCGGCCGCCAGAATCATTCCCGGCGTGCAAATTCCGCACTGCGCTCCGCCGCACTCGAGAAACGCCTCGCGTAGCGCGCGGAACCGCGCATCGCGCGCCACTCCCTCGATTGTGACGACGCGCGCACCCTCCGCCTGCGCCACCGGAATCAGGCAGCTATCGACGAGCGCGCCGTCCATCAGCACCGAACACGCGCCGCATTCGCCCTCGCCGCATCCTTCCTTCGTGCCCGTCAGCCCGAGCTCCTGCCGCAGCACGTCGAGCAGCCGCTCCATCGGATACGCGCGCACGGTCTTCGGTTCGCCATTGACGGTCAGGGAAAAGTCGCGCTTCGGGGCGTGGTTCGTCGTCATCGCGCTCCGGCCGGAGAGTGAGCCTCGATCGAACGCATTGCAACCGCCTCGAAAATATCCTCAGGCAGCAGCGGAAGCTTGTCGAACGGAATCCCCAGCGCGTCCTCGATCGCGTTCACAATCGCCGGCGCCGGCCCATCCATCGGCAACTCGCCGATTCCCTTCGCGCCAAACGCGCCGTATTCGTTGCCCAACTCTTCGAAGTACACGCGAATCGGCGGCACATCCGCAGACGTCGGCATGATGTAGTTCGTCATCTGGCTGTTTTGCATGCGCCCGTCGCGCCATTCTACTTTCTCATACAACGCAAATCCAATTCCCTGCGCCACACCGCCGGCAATCTGCCCGCGCGCGAGCACCGGATTCATCACGCGCCCCACTTCTTGCACGGCGACGAAATCCTCTACGCTCACTGCGTACGTCGTGAGATCGACCGTGACCTCCGCCACGTACACCGCCCACGCAAACGCCGCGTATGCCTCCCCGCGATACTTCTGGTCGTCCCAGAAAATGCCCTCCGGCTGCTCGTAACGCGCCAGCGAACGAAACTCCCCATGCGCAGCCACGTATTTCCGGCACGCAGCGCGAAACTCCTCCGCCGAGCAAATGTCGCCGGGCATTCCCGCGCGCACGAGTGTCTGCTTTAGCCCCAGCGCGGCGGACGCCACCAGCTTGCCCACGACCATCGCCGTGCGCGACGCCACCGTCGGTCCGCTGTTCGGCACGTCGCTCGTGTCCGGCTGCGCGATCGTCACATCCTCATACGGTAATCCCAGCGCCTCGGCCGCGATCTGGCACAGGACGGTGTTCGTTCCCTGCCCGATCTCCGTGCTCGACACGAGCACACGCACTCCGCCGTCCGCGCGCCCCTCGACGCCCACCACCGAGCTGAGATAGCGCTCGCCCGATCCCGTGAATCCCGCGCCGTGCAAGAACGCCGCGATACCCATTCCCCTCTTGGGTCCGCCGGACTGGTTCTCTTCCGCGAACCGTTGCCTCTTCGCGTCGTAGTCCGCAAGTTGCAGCGCTCGATCCATCAGCTTTCCCAGATCGATCGGCTCGCGCACAACCTGCTCCGTGGTCGTGGTTTGCCCCGGCTTCAGAAAGTTGCGCCGTCTGATCTCCGCGGGCGACAAACCCACGGCGCGCGCGATTCGATCCATATGCCGCTCGATTGCAAATAGGCACTGCGGCGCCCCGAATCCGCGAAACGCTCCATGCGGCGGCGCATTCGTCGCCACAGCCTTCGTGCGAATGCGCACGCTCGGCCAGTAATACGGCCCGCCCGCGTGAATCGTCCCGCGCGAAAGCACCACCGGCGAAAGCGTCAGGTACGCTCCGCCGTCGATCGCAAACTCGATTTCGCCGCCGAGAATCTTGCCGTCCTTGCTCACCGCCGTACGGTGGCGTGTCCGCGACGGGTGCCGCTTCGTCGTCGCGGCCATGTCTTCCGCGCGGTCGTAAATGATTTTCACCGGCCGCCCGGACTTCATCGCCAGCAGCGCCGCGTGCCCCGCGATCATCGACGGATACTCTTCCTTCCCGCCGAAAGCTCCTCCCGTTTCCGTCTGCACCACGCGCACTTTGGTTTCGGGCAAATTGAACAGCGCCATCAGCGCCTTATGAACGTAGTACAGGCATTGCAGCGAGCCCCACACCGTGACTCCCCGCTCCGCGTCAAACGCCGCGATCATGCCGTTCGTCTCGATGTAAAGCTGCTCCTGCGCGCCCGTGAAATACTCGCCTTCCACAATGTAGTCGGCCTTCGCCCAGACTCCGTGCACATCGCCCTTCTCGATCAAAAACGATTTGAAAGTATTGTCCGCGCCCCAGATGATTTCGCTCTTCCGCTCGCTCTCTTCGATCGTGAACACCGCGGGCAGCGCTTCATATTCGATCGACACCGCCACGACCGCCTTCGGCAGCGCGTGCCGGTCCGGATGCGCCAGCAGCAAAATCGGCTCCTCTGGATGGTTCACCGCTCCGTCGGCGAGACACGGCTGGTCGTTCTCGATCAGCGCGATGCAGTTTTTCCCCGGAATGTCTTTCGCGGACACCACGACATACTCGTTCCACGCGATTCCGGGTCCAAAATTGATCTTCTTGATTTTCCCGCGAGGAATCCGGCTGCGCACGGTCGCGCCGTACAGCATGTGGGGAAATGATAGATCGTCGATGTACCGCGCGCGGCCGGTGACCTTGTCGCGCCCTTCTTTGCGCGGCGTTGCCATGCCGACGATGCGGTCAGGTTTCACGCTGGGCCTGTCGCTATTGTGAACGAAAACCGCCCATATTTGTACGCCAGATTCCTGCGCACAGCTGATAAGTTCCGGATAACACGGCCAATCTGGAGTCAGCGGCTAGAAGGAAACACGTAAAGCATTTCCACCACAGGCAATTACTCGCGAATGGTAATCTGGAGGAAATCAGGGCCTGAGGAATTTACCCGAGGAGAATAAAACACATATGTCTCTTCTCGATTCTATTGTAGGTGCGAACTTTAGAAGTGAACAAGCTGGCCGCGTGGTCGTTTTTCCTGGGGATCGCCGCAATCGGGGCTATCTGCTGAAGTCCGAGGCTGAGGAACTAAGAATTAGATCTTTTCTAGAGATGTTTTTCTGCGCCCATGCTTCGATACTCGTGCTGGGCTGTCTCCTGGCATCTGCGTGGTCGACAGATGTCAGCCATGTGTTCGACAGGCAAGCCGAGCATGTGCTCCGAATTGGGGGCATTTTTCTGGGTATCTATTTGCTTGTCGTGGGAGCCCCATATCTATTGCTTTGGACTTCCTATAAGAAGGCGTTCCTAAACTTTGTCTCGCCCCAAGATCAGGTTGTGGTATCGGGAAAGCGTCCGGGACGGCAACAAATTACTGCCGTTGTTATTGCTGTCGGGCTGATCGCGTTAGCTATTTCACTGTTTTTTCTAATTCGCGCAAAATAACTACAGCCGAAATTCTTTCCCGCCCGGTCCCGCCGGGAATTTGCCGTCCTTAAACACGGCCTTCCCCCGCACATACGTCGCCTTCACCACGCCTCGCAGCTTCTCGCCCAGGTACGGCGAAATCGGATGACGCTGGTGCAACCGTTCCTTCGCCACCACAAATTCCGCCTTCGGCTCGAACACGACGAAATCCGCGTCGCACCCCGCCGCGATCCGTCCCTTGCGCGAGTCGCATCCAGCCAACCGCGCCGGCCCCTCCGCCATCCACCGCGCAATATCGGCCAGCCCAAATCCTCGCGCGCTCGCCTCGGTCCACATCACGGGCAGCGCGACGGACAGTCCCGCGATCCCGCCCCACGCCGTCTTGAAATTTCCATCGTCGAGCCTCTTCATCGCCGGAGGACACGGCGAATGATCCGTCGCCACCAGATCGATCACGCCCTCGCGCAGCCCCTGCCACAATTGCTCGCGATTCTCGCGGCTGCGAATCGGCGGCGCGCACTTGCAGAGCGTCGCGCCGTCGCGAATCGTCTCCGCCGCAAAATGCAGATAGTGCGGACACGTTTCGACGCTCACCCGCAGCCCCTCCGCCCGCGCCGCGCTCAGCAACGCCAGCCCTTCGCTCGTCGATAGGTGAACGATGTGCAGCCGGAATCGAAACTCCCGGCAGAGCGATATCAGCAATCGAATTGCGGCGAGCTCCGCCTCGGCCGGCCGCGATTTCAAATACGTCGCGTACGATTTCCAATCCGCGCCGCCCAGTGCCGCCGTCGCCGCGTCCACGGGTCCGCCCAGCTCCGCATGAACCAGCAGCGGCAATCCCGTGCGCGCCACATGCGGCAGCGCCGCGCGCAGCTCCTGCTCGCTGGCCATCGTGAATCCGTCGATCCCCGCATCGATCAGGAAGCATTTGAATCCCAACACCCCCGCGCCCGCCAGCGATTCAATCTCCCGCTGGTTGTCCGCGACCACTCCACCCCACGCCGCCCAATCGACCCGGCACTTGCCGCGCGCCGCTTCGCGCTTCGCCTCCAGAGCCGCAACCGTCGTCGTCGCCGGCAGGCAGTTCAGCGGCATATCGACGAGCGTCGTGTAGCCGCCCGCCGCGGCCGCGCGCGTCCCCGTCTCGAATCCCTCCCAGTCCGTTCGCCCCGGCTCGTTGATGTGCACGTGCGAATCGACAAGCCCCGGCAAAATCGCCGCCTCGCCAAAATCGTGGGTCTCGGCCCAAGTAGGTACTTGTTCCGGAGAAACAACCGCCTGGATTTTCTCCCCTTCGACAAGAATGGCAGCCGGTCGAATTCCTTCTGGCGTTACGACGCGGCGGGAGAGATAGGCTTGCAGGGTCATGGTTCCAGGCGTCGCGCCCCCGAGAGATTCACGCTGACGCCTCAGCGTATCTTAGTGGCTCGCACCCTTCAACATAGTCGGGCAATCGGTAGTGGATCAGTTGCTACTGGCAGCGGGCGGAGTTTGAATCCCAACCTGATTACTCTCAAGTGTGTTCTTGATGGTCATGAGCGCATCTTGAAGATTCGAAACCGACCGGCCGACAGCGACCTTTCGAACGATCGATCCCTTGACGCCAGTCAGACCCCTCTGCTCGGAACCCATGGCCATGATCAGATAGAAGCCGGGTTGTTTCGGGTCGTCACTGCCGCGAATACAAAAGGAGAGATCCAACGCGGTCTCGAAGTAGTGGCTCGAATAGAGCTGTTTCTCGGCAATGGCGTATGCTACTTGGTCGGTCGGGTTCCCGCGCATTGTCACCACTTGTACGACACGTAGCGTCGGCTTCAATCCGAATTTCACCCTTGCCCAATAGAACGTGTCTTCCACGTTCGCAGGCCTCGCATTGGGATAAGCAAGAAGGTACTGGTAGAAATCCGGCAGGTGCTCCGGCAAGGCCTTGGCGTAACTGAGCATGTAGGCGAACTGCTGGGGCACTTCGGTCGGCTCATGCTTATCGTTATAGACTCCGAGGACCTGATTGCCCTCGCGTTGGTATGCGAGCAGACGCTGCAGTACCGTCTTCTGCAGGAGTTGATTCACCTGTTCTTTCACGTCGGAGGAGGACCAATCGATGGACCGGTGAAGCTCTTCGATGGAGCTCGCGGGCATCTGGAGTTCACAGTCGCCGGGCGTGCACTTCTTCAAGGCCTTGATCTCATCGCTGTCGAACGAGAAACCCTTCAAGTCAGAAAGCTGCGGAGGATTGCTGAACACGCCAAGTGCCAGATAGTTGGGAAGCTTGCGAAGGCGGTCGAAATCGCGCGCAAACTGGAGATAGCTCTCAGGAACAGCATGGATGTAGACCGCGCCAACCAAGAAGACCTCCGCGGGCGTGCGGGACGGCATTGTCTTCGCGACCGCCTGTCCGCTTCGGATGGCGGCGACCTGATCCTGACTCAGTGCCATGTCCTGCCGGAAGAATGTTTGCAGGTCAGGATTCGACTGCGAAGCGCCGGGCAGGGTGGCTGCGGCAATCAAGGCCACCAATGCAGCAGCAGGCATAACACTTCGGAACATGGCACCTTTTTTCACGTTTTGCATTTCCGACATCTCCGCAGCTGAGTCTAGGTCGTGATCGCCAATGGGTCTCCAAGCTTGGTCGCTCTTTCCCCAGTTGTCCCACGGAGAAGGAGCCGCTTGGCAGCTTCCACCAACAGGAGATAGATCCCCGTCGCGACGGCAACAAAAGCAAAATATTTCGCTGGCAGCGGCGTGAAGCCGAGCACGCCAGCAAGTGGGCTGAAGGGCAAATAGATCCCGACCGCGACAGCGCCAAAGCACGTCGCGATCAAGGGACTGCTAGGGCGGCTGCGCAGTGGGTTTTTAGCCGTGCGAATGACGAACAGCACCAGCGTCTGGGTCGCCAGCGATTCGACAAACCAACCGGTATGAAACTGCGCTTCGCTCGTGTGGAAGACGTGCAACAGCACATAAAAGGTCAGGAAATCGAATATGGAACTGATAGGTCCGATGAACAACATGAAATTGCGGATTAGACCGATATCCCAGTGCTGAGGCTTTTGTAGGTAAGTCTCATCAACATTGTCTGTTGGAATGGTAAGTTGGGCCAAGTCATAGAGAAGGTTGTTCAGCAGGATTTGCGTGGGTAGCATCGGCAGAAACGGCAGGAAGAGCGAAGCCGCCGCCATGCTGAGCACATTCCCAAAGTTCGAACTTGTGCCCATCAGCAAGTACTTCATCACGTTGCCAAATGCTTTGCGCCCCTCGACGATGCCGTCATGAAGGACCCGCAGGCCGGGCTCAACGAGAATGACGTCGGCAGCCTCGCGAGCCACATCCACAGCGCTTGATACCGAAATGCCAACATCGGCCGCGTGAAGCGATGGCGCGTCGTTGATGCCGTCACCCATGAACCCAACCGCGTGGCCGTTGTGCTTGAGAGTCAAGAGAATCCGGTTTTTCTGCGCTGGAGAAATGCGCGCGAATACGCGCGTCTCCTCGGCGACGTGCGACAGCGCTGGGTCGGTCATCTGGTCTAGGTCGTCGCCAGTAATGATGTGGCCGGGATCGACCCCTACCTGCGCACAGACGTGGCCGGTAACGCGGTCGTTGTCACCGGAAATGACCTTGACCTCAACACCATCCTGCTTTAAGGAAGCCAGAACCTGGGCAGCGTCGGGCAACGGCGCATCAGAAAAGGTCAAAAGACCGGCCAGGATCATATTGCGCTCGTCCGCCACTGAATAGTTCGCGCGTGCAGGAACAGTGACGTAGGCCACCGCAAGCGAACGGAATCCCTGGCTGTTCAGCTCATTGCTGGTCTGTTGGATGCGCTTGAGAGCGTCCTCGCTGATAGGTTGCGGTTTGCCTTCGAGCTCGTAACCGGAGAGGAGTGGGAAAATTCCTTCTGGAGCGCCCTTCGTGATGAGAACCCGCTGAGACTGCCGCTCTACCACGACCGAGAGCCGCCTCCGTTCGAAATCGAACGGAATCTCGTCGCACTTTGTGTAATCTTCCGTCTTTGGTGGAGGCTGATGGAGGATGACGTCATCGAGTGGACTGCGAATACCCGTCTCGAACTTGCTGTTGAAATATGCAAGCTCCAGCGCACGGGGGGATGGATTCCCAAAGGGAGTAAGAGAGCGATCGAGCGACATTCTTCCAGCGGTGAGCGTCCCCGTCTTATCGCTGCAAAGCACATCCAAACTACCGAGGTTCTCAATAGCGGAGAGATGTTTGACGATGACCTTCTTGCGTGCCATTGCGACGGCACCTTTCGAAAGCGTCACCGACGTAATCATTGGCAGGAACTCCGGGGTCAGGCCGACTGCCAGCGCAACCGCGAACAGCAGAGATTGAAGTGCATCACGGTGTCGTGCGATGCTGACGACAATCAGGAAGAGAACGAGAAAGAAGACCGTTCGCGCAAGGAGTTGGCTAAAGTTTCGCAAGCCTTTATCGAAGGCTGTCTCTTCCGGTCTTGCTTCGAGGCGAGCTGCAATATCGCCAAAGGCAGTCCGGGCGCCCGTAGCGAGGACCTCCGCCGTTGCCGTTCCGCTAACGACGGATGTGCCCAGAAAGACCATGTTGCGCGCATCCGCTTTGGTGGAGGTGGGCTCTGCGGTCGCTTCTTTTTCGGCGGGCATCGATTCGCCCGTTAGCGAAGCTTGTAGGACATAGAGGTCACGCGCGACCAAGAGGCGCGCGTCCGCGGGAACCAGATCCCCGGCTGAAAGCCGTACCATGTCTCCAGGCACCACTTCACGCCGCTGAATCTCTTTCCACTCCCCGCCGCGCAGGACGGTTGCCGTCGGAGCAACTTGTTTTCGCAGTTGTTCGATGGCCCGTTGAGACCGATAGGTCTGACTTAAGTCCACCGCCGCACTCAGCAGCACGATCACGGCAATGATTCCCGCGTCAACCTTGTCGCCCAGGAACGCCGATGCGACTGCGGCAATGATCAGGATCAATACCAGCGGATTCGTGAACTGATGGAAGAGATCGGAGAGAAAGGAATGGTGCTGTGTCGCCGCAGGCTCATTCGGTCCGAACTTGTCCAGCCGTGCCTGAGCTTCCTGTGCCGTCAAGCCGACTATCGCGACGCGGGTTTCACCGGCACTAGGCTGCATGGGAACCACCCTAATCGGCGAGCCGGCTGGGGTCTTCGAAGAGGCGCGCGGTAAGAGCCCCAAAGAGAGCGCCCCCAACGTGCGCCATGTAAGCCACTCCGCCCGTTTGGACTGACGCCACCGACCCAACGTTAAAGAGCTGGGTAAGGAACCAGACCCCAATTAGAAGCGCGGCCGGGATCACCGTGATGCGTACGAACACGAAGATGATTAGAATCACGCGAATCTCATCGCGAGGGTACGTCACCAAGAATGCGCCCATGACGGCGGCAATTGCGCCACTCGCACCCAGGTTCGGAACTATGGAACTGGGGCTGACCGCGATCTGGGCCAGCATCGCTACCAACCCGCCGGCAAGGTAGAATGTGGAATACCGCAACGGCCCCATCGAGTCTTCGATCTCGGGGCCGAAAGCCCACAAGAACACCATGTTGCCCAGGATGTGCGACCAACTGCCGTGCATGAACATGGCCGTCAGGATGGTGATCCAGTCATGGCCAGAAGTGATGTGCGCGGCGACCGCCGCCCACTTGAGCACGAATGCGTCACCACCCCGAAGTTCAAGGCCAAAAACCACGAAGTTCGCGACAATGATGCAGGCCGTAACGATGGGGACGTGCACTGGGCGTCGGGACGCGTCGGTTAAGGGGATCAGGCCTCCCACTCTGTCTTCCTCCATTCAGTGCACGCACATCAGCTTCGACGACAGCGTTCACCTAGGTTTCAAACTGTTTCTTCGTTCATTCCCGCCGGTCTGGGTCCAGGCGTGCACGCGTAATCGCGCACGGCACGCACGCGCTGGATCCGCCGGTGCTGATGCCCTGCGAGGCCTAGGCCAACTTGCTTGTGACGCTGCGCGCGGCCAGAGAAAGCATCAGGCGAGAAGTGCCGCTAAACAGCATGCTGATCCCCACCAGTGTGCCGATGACCCATGCAGTGCTCGACGGCCATGTCCTCCAAATCATCACGGCGAGGATTAGAGTTATGATCCCGTCGAATATAAGCCAACCTGATCCCGGAAGCGGGCGAAGCTTGAATCCCAAAGCAAACTCCAAGATCGCCTCCAAGAATAGATAAATCGCCAGTGCAAGCGTCAGTGACATCAACCCCGCCAACGGATGCATGAGCAGATACACCCCGATGAAAATGTAGAGAATCCCAAGCAGCAACTCAAAGAGAAAGCCTCCGGTGCTTCGCGTGTACCAGGAGAACACCAGATGGACGCATCCGCTAAAAACGAGTAGCCAAGCGACCAACACGTTGACGGCGATTCCGGCAGCCAGGGGCGAAGCGATCGCCAGAATCCCTGCCGCAATCATAAGCACGCTGAGCCCAATGGACCACCCAACCGACTTCTTCACAAATGTAGCCGCTGATGTAGCGCTCATACGTTCCTCCTCAGATTTTTCGTTGGGCCTAGAGACCCTATACCCGATTGCGGTTCGCCTAGTCAAACACATCCTCAAATCGCTCCCTGAGAAGCCGGGTCAGCCACTACCTGGAAGTCACCAGATGGTTCCGCTCAGTTTGGATATCCAGTTTATAATTCCGAAATGACCAACGCGTTCATGTCCCGCGCCGTCGAGCTCGCGATCGAGAACGTGCGCTCGGGAAATGGCGGGCCGTTCGGCGCCGTCGTCGTGAAGGACGGCAAAATCATCGCCGACGGCGCGAATTCCGTCACCTCGACCAACGACCCCACTGCCCACGCGGAAATCGTAGCCATTCGCAAGGCCTGCGAGAAACTCGGCCTCTTCGAGCTTCGAGACTGCGAGATTTACACATCCTGCGAGCCCTGCCCGATGTGCCTCGGCGCAATCTACTGGGCGCGACCGGCGCGCGTCTACTTCGGCTGCACTGCTGCGGACGCCGCAAAAGCCGGATTCGACGACTCACTCATCTATCAGGAAATTCCGCAGCCGCACTCCGAACGCAAAATTCCCATGCTTCCGCTCATGCGCGACGAAGCCCTCGAAGCCTTTCGCGCCTGGGAACGCCAGCCCAGCAAGCTCCCCTATTAGCCCGAGCGTGGTTTTTGTATCTGTAGGGGCACGGCACGCCGTGCCCGACTCAGTTGCTTGGCGTGATGCCGCCCATCGATTGCGAAGTGGCGGCCGAGGTGGTTCTTCGTAGGGGCGCAGCATGCTGCGCCCGGCGAAGATTCTTGGCGCGATGCAGCCCGTCCGCCCCGCTCGCTCGCCGAAGGCGTTACATTTTTGCGATTATTCCGTGCCAAGAAACGCATACCGCAGGAGAAACAACACGCTCAGCACCCAGATCAGCGGACTGATCTCCCGGTACCGTCCCGTACACAGCTTGAGGAACGTGAACGAAAGCAATCCGAGGCTCAATCCCGTCGCGATGCTGAACGTCAGCGGCGTGGCAATCAGCGTTAGGAACGCGGGCACCGCATCGGTGAAATCATCCCATTTGACCTTCGCCACCGCGCCGCACATCAGCGCGCCCACCAGAATCAACGCGGGCGCCGTGGCATACGATGGAATCGCCGCCACAATCGGCGCGCAGAACATCGCGATGAAAAACAGCCCAGCGATCACCAGATTGCCGAGCCCCGTTCGCGCCCCCGCCGCAACGCCCGCCGCGCTCTCGATGTAGCTCGTCACCGTGGACGTACCCGTCAGCGCGCCAATAATCGTTCCGAACGCATCGGCCAGCAATGCGCGGCTCGCGCGCGGCAACTTGCCGTCCCGCAGAAAACCGCCCTGGTCGCACACGCCGACGAGCGTCCCCACGTTGTCGAAGAGATCGACGAAGAAAAACACGAACACCAGTTCGCCCAGCCCGATCTTCGTCGCCGAGCGCAGATCGAGCTTCAGGAATGTCCCCGACGGATGCGGCCACGAAAAAAGGTGCGCGGGCCAGTGGCTCACTCCCAACGGTATTCCCGCGATCGTGATCGCCACGATGCCGATCAGAATCGCGCTCCCGATCTTCCGCGCCACGAGGATTGCGATTAGCAAAACGCCCAGCAATGCCAGGATGACTTGCCGGTCGGATATCTTGCCCAGCCCGACGAACGTCGACGCGTTCGCCACGATAATGTTGGCGTTCCGGAATCCCACGAACGCGATGAAAAGCCCGATGCCCGCCGCCGTGCCGTGCTTCAGGCAATCCGGAATTCCGTTGACGATCTGCTCGCGCACATTCGTCAGCGTCAGAATCAAAAACAGCAACCCGGACAGAAATACAACCCCCAGCGCCGTCTGCCACGGCACGTGCCGCCCGATCACGATCGAGTACGTGAAATACGCATTGAGCGACATCCCCGGTGCGAGCGCTATCGGATAATTCGCCCAAAGCCCCATCACCAGCGTCGCGAGCGCCGCCGAAATGCACGTCGCAAAGAGCACGCCGTCCACCGGCATCCCGGCCTCGGAAAGAATCCGCGGATTCACGACCACCACGTACGCCATGGTCATGAACGTCGTCAGCCCGGCAAGCAGCTCCCGCCGGACCGTTGTGTGGTTTTCGGAGATGTGAAAGACGCGCTCGATCAATCCAAATTCTCCCTCGCAAAAAGTGAGTCACTATAGGGTGCGCGTCGCTATTGCGTCAATGGAAGAAACGGAAGGGTAATGGGTCAGTTCCCGATTACCGCGATTACCAGGACCTAGCGCAGTCACTTGGTTGGGCCATTCTATGCCAGCCCCCATTGTTCGGAGCGATACTTCAGGGTATAGTGCGCGTTCCGACAAACATGCCCACTCCGCCGGAAAGAATTAACCTGTATGCCGCTTGGTTCGGCATTTTGATCGGATTCGCCACAGGAACCGTTGAGGGTCTTTACTTTCACGATCCTAGCTGGCTCGGGGGGTACGCCAGCTGGACCAGGCGGATGCTCCGATTAGGACACATATCACTTTTCGGACTCGCATTTATTGGTCTCGCGTTTGTGTTGTCGGTTTCCTACCTCAAACTCGAAGGGAAGAAAGTTGTTATATCTTCCTGGCTTTTCCTGATCGGACAGATTTCGATGCCGTTGGTATGTTACCTATCCGCATATCGGGATGACTTCCGGTACCTATTCTTTGTCCCTGTCCTCAGCCTCATCTGTGGAGCCGTCGTATTTCTCGACGCGGGCCTACGCGCATGAAGATCGGATTGATTGCGATGAGTGGAGTGCGGGCTTGCAACCCGGAATTGATGCGCCTGGGGCTCACTTTGCCGGGATTTGTAGAACGTGGCAAGACCATCGCTTCGCTTCCGAGCTTGGGGCTCCTGACGCTTGCAGGCATGACCCCTCGGGTTCACGAGATTGAGTATGTGGAAGTTCGTGATCTCGTGGAAAACGGGCATTGGCTCAATAGGGAATATGATTTGGTAGCCATCTCGAGCTTTAGCGCCCAAATACAGGAAGCATACGAGATAGCGAGAATGTACCGATCCGAGGGTATCCCGGTTGTGATGGGCGGGCTACACGTGAGCATGCTGCCCGAAGAAGCAGCTCAACACTGTGATTGTGTGGTGATTGGAGAGGGCGAACTTCACTGGCCTTCCGTCCTGCGCGATTTTGAAAAAGGGCGACTGAGCCAGCTTTATGGCTCTTTGGATGCGCAATTTAACCTCAAGAACTCGCCGATGCCTGCTTATGAACTTCTGGACCTTGGCAAGTATAACCGCCTCACGATTCAAACCAGTCGTGGTTGTCCTTTTCGATGCGAATTCTGCGCCAGCTCAGTTCTTCTCGCTTCAAAATATAAGCAGAAACCACAAAACAGAGTATTGAGTGAAGTCAAGAAGATCAAGGATCTTTGGAAGAATCCTTTCATCGAATTCGCTGACGACAATGCGTTGGTCAACAAAAAGTATTGGAAGGATTTTCTTGTTGAACTTAGAAAAGAAGACATCCGATGGTTTGCGGAAACCGATATTTCTGTGGCGGATGACGAAGAGCTGTTGGAGCTCATGCGCGAAAGCGGCTGCGCAGCTGTGCTTGTTGGCTTAGAAAGCCCGATCGAAGAGGGCCTGCACGGCCTCGAGATGAAGAGCGACTGGAAATTGAAACGACATTCCGGATATCGCGAGGCCGTTCGGAAGATTCAATCGCACGGAATTCGCGTCAACGGCTGCTTCATAGTTGGATTGGATGAACATGAGCCGGGTATTTTCGATGCAATTTTCACTTTTGTGAGAGACTGCGAACTTTTTGATGTCCAGATAACGGTGCAAACACCTTTTCCCGGCACGCCTCTTTATACCAGGCTCAAGTCCGAGGGGCGCATCATCCAAGATGGTGCCTGGCAGAAATGCACGTTATTTGATGTAAACTTCCAGCCCAGGAACATGAGCGCGAGTGAACTTGAGACCGGATTCCGACATTTAGCCGCGAAACTATATAGCGCGGAATTCACAGATTGGCGCCGGGAGACCTTTCGGCATCAGTACCAAAAACCGGTGTCGCAGGGGGTTGCAAAGTAAATGTCCTACCCGATAAAACTGATTTCCAGCCTGTTCTATATCACCGCTGTGTACGACGGCGTGCTGGGAATAGCTTTTCTGCTTTTTCCCACGTCGTTGTTGGAAGCTTTTAAGGTCGCGGCTCCACATCCCGGGTACATTCAGTTTTCAGCTGCTCTCCTTGTTATCTTCGCCCTAATGTTTTTGTCGATTGCTAGAAGGCCCCAACGAAACAGAAACTTGATTCCCTACGGAATTCTGTTGAAAGTATCGTACTGCGGTGTTGTTTTCTGGTACTGGGTTGAAGGTGGGATCCCTTTTATCTGGAAGCCGTTCGCAATCTTCGATGCCTTGTTTGGTCTTCTCTTTCTTTGGGCTTACCTGCAGCCCGTAGAGTGAGATGCCCTTTCTGACGAACTGCGTCCTCAGTAGCGGCCGACGCTCGTTGTCGAAGCCTTGTGCGCTGGCCCACAATAAAAGGAAGCCGCAGCGCAAGGCTGCGCCACCCGCCAGGAATGTACAATGGCGAATGTGGACCAACATGCTGGGCGGCGTAGATTCCGCCGCTGCGTTGGAGTCGGACTGGTCTGGCTCCCCATAGTTTTCCTCACAGTCTGGGCGACCGCAGCGTTGTATTTTGACGTTCCGGTGTCCTGGCTTCGCATTCCTACGGCAGCAACCTATCTGCTGATTGCCGCCGGGTTCATTTTCCTGATAAGACGCCCCCGATTCCGAATCATTGCGTATATGGGATTGTTTTCAGTCGTCCTCATGTGGTGGCTGTCCCTGAAGCCATCCAACATCCGTCCGTGGCAGGCCGACGTTGCACAAACAGCATGGGCGGAAATTGATGGCGACCGTATCACCATCCACAACTTCCGCAACTGCGATTATCGGGAAGAGTTTGATTACACCTGCCAATGGCAAACCAAGAGTGTCAATCTCTCAGAACTGCGCGGCATCGATCTCTTCGTCACCTATTGGGGGTCTCCGTGGATCGCGCATCCGATCTTGAGCTTCCAATTTGGCGACGACGATCACGTGGCGTTTTCTATTGAGACTCGCAAGGAAATCGGCGAAGGCTATTCGTCCATCCATAGCTTCTTTCGGCAGTATGAATTGGCCTATGTCATCGCCAGTGAGCGCGACGTCATCCGCCTCCGGACGAATTACCGGCATGGAGAATTTGTCTACCTGTACCGCACAACCGCGGGGCCAGCCTGGTCTCGCGCGCTCTTCCTCGACTACCTCGGCCGTGTAAACAAATTGCATCAACGCCCGGAGTGGTTTAACGCGTTGACAAGTAACTGCACGACGAACATCTTCGGCCACATTGCGACCGTGAGCAGGGCACCTTCCAACAATATATCCTGGGACTGGCGGATTCTGCTGAACGGCAAAGCTGACGAGATGGAGTATGAGCGTGGAAATCTAGTCGGTAATCTGCCTTTCCCAGAACTGAAGCGCCGTGCCCTGATTAATGCCGCCAGCTGGGCCGCGGATCAAGCGCCCGATTTTTCCCGACGGATTCGTGAGGGACGCCCAGGATTCGTAACCGGAGGTTGACCTACTTCCTGCGGAAACGCAGTCGGTCAGGTTGCGGTTTTCGGCAGGGGAAGACCGTGGAGTCGGAGAAAAGTCAGCTTCTCCCAATATCCGCGTTGAAGCACGATCTTGTCGTCGACGATTTAAAAAATCCGCAGCCTCTCAGGCCCTTGGGATCGCGCCATTCAAGAATGGCCCAATCCCCTACCTCGAAAACGTGCTCCGGAATGCACACCATCTCGGCCGCCGGGAAGCCCGCCGGGGTGTGCCCAGCGGGCCGTGGCGGAAGGGCGGGCGACCACAACTTAAAAACAATTCAGGACAAGCCATCGGAGCGGACTTCTCGGATGTCCATCCGGCCCGACGTCAACCTCGTGCCGAGTTTTCTCGCCCGAATCGGTTCAAGAACTAGAAACGAGGTCCGCGAAGCTCCCTTCTAACTTGTTAAAACGAGATCGTCACTGCGATCCCGATGCCGGGGTACATGGGGTCATATAGGTAGTACCCATCGCCGGTGTAATCAATATATACGTCGTCGGTTTCGTACCACGTCGGAGGCCACGCTTCCGGCCACGGATCGATAAACGTAACCCAATAGCCGTCGTACTGGAAGCGCGGATACCCGCCCACGAAGAGCATCGGAAGGCGGTTGATGCGAAAGTGGTGGTTATTCCCGAAGTAGAGTCTGAAGCGGTCATCAGGAACTCGGTAGCCGTTGTAGCCGCCGCGTTGTTGCCAGGTGCGGTGTTCGTTATTCCATGAACTGGCGCGAGACTGGACGAAGCCCGTGCGCACCTGCCCTTGGTGCTGTGGGACGCCGCTAGGGTGGACGCCGCCATTGGTGGGTTCGGTGGCCCTGACGTTGCCATGATAGACGCCGCCATAGGCTGGCTGCGACCGTTGCACCGGTTTAGCGGCCGACTGCTGTGCGGCTTGCTGCTGATGTTGTTGCTGTGCCGGTTGCTGTTGATGCTGTTGCTGTGCGGGCTGATGCTGTTGCTGTGCGGGTTGCTGTTGGTGCTGTTGCTGCCCCTGTTCCGGTTTGCCCTGCTCCTTCTCATGTTGCTCGCCCTGTGCGTAAGCAGGAGCAATGGTTCCGAGGAGCAAAAACAGGGCCCCTGCGCTGATAACCAATTTCATGGGCATCTGTGTCTCCTTTTCAACTTCTAGCTGAGATTTCCTTTTTGACTTCGAAAACGGGAAGCATTTCAAATGGGCCGGTATCCGGGCCATGCTTGCCGCGGACAGTTCCAAGCGACGACTCGCATCACCTTTTTACTCGTTCTGTCGAGCGCGCGATGTGATCCTAGTCACATTGGCTGGCGATTTCCTTCACCGGCACATGCAGCTAACTCCTGTGTAGTCGGCTTACCGAAAGTTGACCCACTTCCCGCGGAGAGGCAGTCGATCAGTTCGAAGTTTTCGGCAGGGGAAGACCGTAGAGCCGGAGAAAAGACAGCTTGTCCCAATACCCGCGTTGAAACACGATCTTGTCGTCGACGATGTGAAAAAATCCGCAGCCTCTCGGGCCCTTCGGATCGCGCCATTCAAGAATGGCCCATTCCCCATCCTCAAAGATGTGTTCCGGTATGCACACCATCTCCGCCGCCGCAAATCCCGCCGCGAACATCTCGCGGATTCACGACCACCATGCACGCCATGGCCATAAGCGTCGTCAGCCCGGCCAGCAGCTCGGTGCGAACCTTCGTGTGGTTTTCGGAGATGTGAAAGACGCGCTCGATCAATCCAAATTCTCCCTCGCAAAAAGTGAATCACTACAGGGTGCGCGTCGCCGCGCCGTCAATGGAAGAAACGAAAGTGTAGCGGGTCAGTTTTCGATTGCCGCGTTAATCGGGGATGTGGCTGTATCAAAGAGGATTCAACGACCGGAGGCCCACTTCTCGTTTCAAATCAAATTGTCTAGGCCCTACACGATAAGAGCCACTCCGTGCGTAAGCGATCCGGAAGCCTTCACGCTCAGCATTGCGCTGCGAGTCGCTGGCCGCCTCGGTCACCATCACTGCTAAATCACAGCCACAGTCGAAGGCGTATCGCATACGCTCTTCTCGGATGACACGGCTCAGATGGCCCACTCGCCCGCGACCCATTTGTGTTCGAAACTGGACTGTATCGCCTCGCGCAGGATGACATCATGGGTTAACCTCAGAAAAGGAAATGGTCATCATGCGAACTAAGAATTGCCTGTCCTGGTTCCGGGATGCGCTCACTTTTTCGACGCTCCTCTTAGTCTTGCCCGCGGCCTGTCCAGCCCAAGAGGCAGATCGCTTGCAGCTTTCTCCCCTGCGCTGCAGGCGGCGCAATTGGGACCGCAGCCGCCATGCGGAAAGGAACCCATTCCCCCCTATCCTGGTCTAGATGATTCGGCCATCGTGAAGTCATGGAGTAAGTCTGATTTTGGCCGCGAGTGGACACCGCCCGCATGCACTGGTTGGGCTGCGGTGGGCTTTACGACGTTGGTAACCACAGTCGCGCTATTTCGCAATACCTCGGAAGCGGAGGGCCTGCTTCGCCACATCGGAGCAATTTCAGAGCTCGCGGGCATGCGCTACTGGTCCACCACTCACAAGCAGTGGCAAACATTAATTGTGGACGCCTACGCTCTGACCGACTTGCAGCCTGGTCAACGCCGCGCAGACTTCACGCCCGATGAGATAAAGGAAGGCAAGATTCTCTACTTTGAACAGGTCGATAACCTTTCTGGCAAAGCCATCTACCGAATGCACATTGCTGAGGCTTCGGCGGACCGGATCGTCTTCGATGTCGAGAACGTCAGCACGATGCGCTACCTCTTGATATCTGTCCTTCACCCTGGTGAGATGCAGTCGATCTACTTTCTGGATCGCGAATCGGATAACGTATGGCGCTACTATAGCATCGTGCGCACAGGGAAAAACGCCAACCGGATGATCGCAGGAAACGAGTCTTCTTCGGTCAACCGGGCCGTTGCGTTCTATCGCCACCTGGTCGGAATTCCCACTGACCAGGAGCCGCCGGCGGCTCGATGAAGGCAAGAGTTGTGAAACCCTCGCAGCTTCGGCCACAGGTACGCCGATCGCAAGTGGCTTGATGAGTCGCGAATTGTTCTTGAGGTTGAATTCATGAGTCGCACTTTGTTCTCGGCCCGTGCCGGGCGCCTCTCGCTGTGGCTGGGCGGCGCCGCGCTTGCATTCGGGATTTTCGTCCGTATTACAAGGGAGTTGATCGAAGGAGATGTCGGTGCCATGGACAGCGCGATCCTGCTCGCTGTGGCAAGAATGCGGACCCCATGGCTTACGATCGCGGCCGTGGACGTGACAGCGCTGGGATCGATCACCTTGGTGGTACTGTTCTCCGCGTTCACTCTCTTGGTGTTACTTGTGTTGCGCGACCGGATGGGCGCCCTCCAGTTGCTCGCGGCTTCGGTGGGAGCAGGCATATTGACAATCGTGACGAAAGACATCATCGAAAGAACTCGTCCAGCGGAGGCTCAACAGTTGATCGTAGCGTCGGGCTTCTCATACCCGAGCGGACATTCGGTTTCGACCTCCGCGCTTTACTTGACGATCGCGATCATCGCAGGCGGTTATGTACAGCACTCGGGCGCAAGAACCGCAATTTTCCTGGCCGTGTCGGCGGTGCTGATCATGGTTGGCGCTTCACGCGTGTACCTTGGCGTTCATTATGCGACTGACGTCCTGAGCGGTATCTCACTCGGAGCGGCGTGGGCGCTGGTGCTCGCCGGATTCTTCACACTGTTTGGTCATCGTGGCTCGTCCTGAGTGTCCCGTCGCAGCGACGCAAATACTGCCATGGCCAAACATAGTCATGGCACTTGAAATCGGTCATGGGAATTGTCCGTCGGAACGATGTCAGAAGACCGCGGCCTCCGACGGTAAGAGTTCCTGTAGTAAGTTTAATTGGGCAAGGATGGTGCTGCCAAACGAAGCCAACAGAATCCGACTGGGGGGTCGTAAGTCCTGATAAGTCAGATCACCGGACAAATACCCGCTTAGTACTCCGCTCGTCCGACCACCGCGTTAATCTGGCACGGAACCGAAGTCGATTTGAGACAAAACTGTTCCAAATTGGACAGCCGCGCGTTTCGGCTCTTTTTACAATGTTGCCTCGAACTGGGAGAGACGAGCGGAAGGTTCGTCGTGATGAATTGGAAAACCGTATTAGGACCCATAGCCGGCCGTGTGCGCCGCACGCACCCGCGCAGGGGCGAGGAGGCTACGATGAGTGACGATCAGCCGGGCGCGAAGCGGCCACTAAGGGAAATGTGGCCGTCTTCGCATTCTAACGACAACACGCGTAGCCAGTTAGTGGGAGAGAGGCACATCCTCGAGTTGATATCTATGGGCGCGCCTACGCCGACGATCTTGAACAGATTGTGCGCTGCGGTAGATGTTCAGATCGGTGATGTGGTATCGCTCGTCTTGCTGCCGAATCGGGAAGAAAATGATCTATGGTCGATCACCCAAAGCGCCGCACAAGTGGGTCTCAATGTTTTTTCGACCACGAATATTCTCGCGCACGATAAGACTCTCTTGGGAACACTCGAGATTTACAGCTGCGATCCGCGACGCCCCACACCGAATGAATGTCATTTAATCGCGCGCGTGATCCATTTGGCGGCAATCGCGCTTCAATGTCGCGAGGAGAAAGAGGATTTCAAGAGACCTTCTAGACCATCGAGAGGCGGGATTGACGATGAACTCGAAAGGCCGCGATTCATCAATTGATCTTTACGCGTGCGTGCCTGCTGAAATTCGGCCGACATTAAGACGCTGTGATGAGGCTAACTACGCGAACATGTACAAACACTTCTTCGGACTGCGGGAAAACCCTTTCAACGTCAATCCGGATCCCCGTTACCTTTTTCTGACCCCACAGACGCGGGAGGCGTTGGACGAACTGACGTACGGAATCCACGCCCGCAAGGGCCTTTTCCTGCTTACCGGCGAAGTCGGAACGGGCAAGACAACCCTCATCAACCGCTTGCTCGACCGCCTGCATCAAGAACAGACGCCCACAGCGTTCATTTTCAACTCGCATCTGGAGGTCAGCCACCTATTTGATTTCACATTGGCAGGTTTTGGGCTGCCGCTCGATACGGGATCGCAGGATAACGCACTGATGCATCTGAATCAGTGGTTAATCGATCGCTATCGCGCGGGCGAGACGCCGGTGTTGATCGTCGATGAAGCGCAAGGCCTGCCAATGCATGTGCTCGAGGAAATTCGAATGCTTCTGAACCTGGAGACCCCGCACGAGAAGCTGCTGCAGATCGTGCTCGCTGGCCAGCCAGAGCTTAAACAGCGGCTCAAGCGACATGATCTGCGCCAGATCGATCAGCGGATTGCGTTTCGATGCCAAACCGCCGCGCTCACTCTCGGGGAGACTCACGATTATATTTACGCGCGTTTGCACATCGCCGGTGCCAACGGCAAACAGGTGTTTGCGCCCGAGGCCATGGACGCCGTGCACTTTTATTCGCGCGGAATTCCCCGCGTCATGAACCTGCTCTGCGAGCACGCGTTGATCAAGGCCTGTCTGGAAAACGTTCGGCCAGTACCGCTGCACTTCATCGAAGCTATCGCGCGCGAAAACCAATTCGATGACATTAAACCCGTCGCCCCGTCCATGGATTCCGGCGGCACCCTGAGCGCCAACTTGATTGCGATGCAATCGACGGTGGCGAGCGGACCGATTCACCCGCTCCCGGCTTCCGAGCAGAAACGGATGGAGGGACTTCAACCCTCGGTCCCGACTATGGTTGATTCTGATGCGCATATCCAACTCATTGATGAATTGGCAATCGGACGGTCGCCGCTCGCGCTGGCTCCTCTCCTTCACGTGGTGAAAGCAAAAGGAGAGTGCGACCCGTTGCCAGCCTCCAGTCCTTGTCAGGTGTGCAGTCGTCAGGAGTCCGTGTACCCTCTGACCGCGGTTAACGCGACAGAATCAACGCCTCTTGCCACCATACGGATGACGCTTCTTGCGCTGGGCCTTTCGTTGACTCGTTGGAGTGCAATATGGAGAGATCGTCTATTGGCCGGCGTCACCTCGCCGGCCTGGACGCGGATGGCGATAACTCTCCTACGGGGCATGAGATGGCCCGCGGATCCAGCCAGAGAGTGGTATCGGCGATGCCTCGCTTGGGGGAACAGATGTCTCAGAATCCTCGGCTCGATAGATTGGCCGGGAATGAAAGCGTCTCTATATCGGTGGCTTCAGCAACCATGGAATCCAATCCAGTGGCGCTTGCCGGAATCGCGTCTCTTGGAAACATGGCGTAGATTCAGTTATCGAAAGATGTAATCCTTGGCGGCTCGTCCAGCGCCCTTGTATGAATGGCTCGTCATATGCGGGGAGTTTTGCCGACGCTCCCAATGCTTTAACGTGCTTTAAGAGCCTTCGTCCTTGATTGAACTTCCGATCATTTCTTCGACGAGTGCCTGGTAGGTCAGATCACCGGAAGTTGACCCACTTCCCACGGAGAGGCAGTCGATCAGTTCGAAGTTTCCGGCAGGGGAAGACCGTAGAGTCGGAGAAAAGTCAGCTTGTCCCAATACCCGCGCTGAAACGCGATCTTGTCGTCGACGATGTGAAAAAATCCGCAGCCTCTTAGGCCTTTGGGATCGCGCCACTCCAGAATGGCCCACTCGCCGTCCTCGAAAATGTGCTCCGGGATGCACACCATCTCCGCCGCGGCAAACCCCGCCGCGAACATCTCGCGGATGGCGTCACGGCCCTCCACAGGCTTTTCGGCAACCTGGTGATTCGTGGCGTCTTCCGTATAGAAGTTCGCGAGCGCTTCAACGTCCGCGCGGTTGAACGCCTCAACCCACGCTTTTACGACATCCCTCGGACTCATGCGCGCCATTCTATCAGCCCGGTGTTCGTGAACATATGCGCTGCGTTCGCGTTACAGACTACTTCCCCTTGCGCGGAACGAATACCGGCACCGGCGGCGTAACTCCATACTTCTTCGAAAAGTCGCCCTGATTCACGGCGATGCCCACACGCCCGCGCGAATCGATGTAAACGAGCGGCTGCCCGACCGGCACTAAATCGAATGTCGTTTCGTATGGAAACGTGTACTGCTTCTTGTCGATCTTCAGCGTGACTTTATCGTCCAGCGCGTAGCCGAGCTTCTTGAAATCGTCCCCCTGAATGTCGGTGATCAAGCTTCCGAACGGATCATCCAGTCCGATCACGTCGCCGGTGATGCCTTTCGCGTCCACCGTCGCGGTGCGCGGCGTGAGCTTCACCAGCTCGCTCACCTCCGGCCCGGCCTCCGTCCAGTCCTCTCCCGCCGCCAGATGCGCGGCCGTGGGCGAAAAAATATCGCGGCCGTGAAACGTCGAGGAGATCTTGTCGCCGATCATCCACGAGGGATTCGTAATCTCGCGCGCGCCCTCCAGCCCGTCTCGGTCGATCGTTGGCGTAATCAATCCGTTGTCCGGCAGGACAAAATACTGCCCCTTCTTCGATTTCACGATCACCGCTTTTCGCGACGTCCCCACCCCCGGATCGACGACCACCAGAAAAACCGTGCCTGAAGGATAGTAAGGCGTCACGCCCTCGAGAAACCGCGCGCCCTCTTCGATCGAAAACGGCGTCACTTGGTGCGTGATGTCCATGATCCGCGCGTCCGGCTCGATTCCTAGAATTACAGCCTTGCAAATCGCCACGGCGTCGTTCGCTGTCCCAAAATCCGTCATGAAGACAATCGTCGGCCGCGTTGCAACCTCTTCCTTCTCTTGATTTGACCAGGCACCGCAGCCGGCCAGCAAAGCGGCGATCGAAAACGCCGAAACGACGAGCGCCAAACGCATTCGGAGAAATTGCATGCTGCCTCCCAAGTGGCCGCGATTATAACGCGCCCATCCCGTCAAGCGCTCCGTCACGCGGATTTTTCGCTGCCGCCCCGCGCTACCGTCTTGCACCAACGCCGCGAGACCTGTATGGTACGCCATGGTCGCGCCGGCACAATCCACGGAATCGAATCCGCCGTCCGCGGACCGTCCCTCGGCAGCCTCCGGCCAGAAACCAGACTACGGCTTGCGCCGCGAAGTTCTTTCCCCGATGGAGACGCTCGCGCAATCCGTCTCCACGATCGCGCCCACAACCACTCCCGTCGCCACGATTCCTCTGGTCTGCGCACTCGCGGGCAACGGCACCTGGCTCGCCTACGTCCTGGCCACCGTCGCGATCCTGCTGGTCGCGTGGTGTATCGGACGCTTCGCGCGCTACTCGTCCTCGCCCGGCTCGCTCTACACCTACGCGGGAATGATTTTGCCGCCCTGGCTCGGCGCCACCACCGCATGGAGCCTGCTCCTCGCCTATATCGCGACCGCATCCAGCGTGATCGGCGGCTTCTATCAGTACGCCAACCTTCTCCTCCGCGACGCCACCGGCCACGTCACTTCCACCGTACTCCTCGCGCTGATCGTCACGGGCGTTTCGATGTGGATCGCGTGGCGCGACGTGAAGATTTCCGCGCGCCTGATGCTGTGGATCGAAGCCGTCTCCGTGCTTTTCATCCTCACGGTTATCACGCTCGTGCTTGCGCGCCATGGCTCGCACTGGGATTCGAGCCAGCTCCGCCTGAAAGGCGTGACCGGCGGCGGCCTGCGCCTCGGCCTCGTGCTCGCGCTATTCAGCTTCGTCGGCTTCGAGAGCGCCACCACGCTCGGCTCCGAGGCGCGCAATCCGCTCAAAACGATTCCGCGCGCCGTGATTCAAAGCTCGATCCTCGGCGGCGCATTCTTCACGCTCTGCGCGTACACCGAAGTCCTTGGCTTTCGCGCGGCCGGCCAGAACCTCGGCGCAAGCGACGCTCCGATGCACGTCCTCGCGCTCGTCGGCGGCGCGCCCTTCCTCGGCCTCCTCATCGACATCGGCGCGCTCGTCAGCCTCTTCGCCGGAACGCTCGCGTGCATCACCGCCGCCGCGCGCGTGCTGATGCTCATGGCGCACCACGGCCTCGCGCACAGTTCGCTTCGCACCACGCACGCCCGCAATGAGACTCCTCATTTCGCCATTCTCGTCACGGGCATCGCGGCCGTGCTGCCCGTCGCCGTTCTCGCGGCTCGCGGCTCAACCGGTCTCGACGTCTACGGCTGGATGGGTTCTCTTGCAACGTACGGTTTCATCGTCGCGTACGCGCTGGTTTGCGTCGCGCTCCCGCGCTATTTGCGCGACCACGGCGCGGCGCGTCCCACGGCGCGAGTCATCTCGATCCTAGCGTTTGTTGCCATGCTGCTTGCGCTTGTCGGAAATTTGTATCCCGTGCCCGAAGGGCCTTACGGCAGGCTTCCTTACATCTATCTCGTATATCTCGCGGCGGGCTTGCTCTGGTTCGTCGTGGGCTCGCGGAACAAACGCTCTGCCCGCGCGCACAATTAGACACGGCTCTCGGTTTCCGGCTGCGCTACCAGCAGCAGCACGATCCCAACAATGGTGAACATCCGAAACGCGGCGTCCTGCCCATTCCATGTTTTCGATTGCCACATCAGGAACCACTCGCCGCCCACGCTCAGAAACGCCACGAGCCACATCAACAGGCTCAGCGCAAGCGCCGCGATCGCGATGCCTTTGGCTCGCTGAAATTCTCCTGCCGTCCCGCGCAGCGCCTTCACCAGACGCGCCCCGCCCCACCAGCACAGCACCATTGTCGCGAACTCCCACGCGATGATCGAAACGTAAAATGCCGTGTGCAGCGCCGGCGAGTTGACCGCGCGCCACATCCCGTGATTGCCGGGAAACGTCGAGTCCATCATCAGCACGTGCCGCACGAACTGATAATTCGAGTCGTAGTCGGTGATGTTGTTGAATATCACGAACGCGTAGAAAACCGCCACCGCGAGCACCAGCAGAGCTTTCGCCGTCCGCAGCGTCACGGCTTCTCCGCCTGGGTGAACGTCTGGAAGTAGGCGATCAGAGCGTGCATCGTCTCATCGTCGTACTGAGGATTCCCCGGCATCTGCGTTTGCCGGCTCTTCGCCGCAGGATTGCGCACATAACCGGTGAAATACGCCGGCGATCCAGTCGCAAGCGCCGCGAGGATGTGCCACGGAAGCCCCGACTTTTGCCCGCCTTCCTCGCCCATGTTGTGGCAGCGGAAGCAATTTTGCTCTGCGATTTTGTAACCAGCCTGGACGGCGGGATCGTTCGCGCGCGGGCCGCGCGGCGCAATCGCGCCGAAGACAAACCTCTCATCGCGAAACTCGAGCCGCACCACGCCCCACGGTATCTGCGCCTCGTCGCTGTGCGACAAAATCTTGAAGCTCGGTGTGAACTTCTCATGCGAGATCATGTACGGCCCCATGTCGTAGCCGTGTCCGCTGGAATCCTTCGGCCAGCCCGACGGCGCCTTCCCGTTGATCTCGAGCACCAGCACCGGATGGTGTTGCGCCAGGTAAGCGCGCGGATAGTTGGCGCGATATTTGTCGTCGCATATAGCGACCACCAGATCGGCCGACGGCGCCGCGCCCAGATCGCGCACCAGATCTTCGAGCGGCACGCCTTTCACTTGCGTCGGCCCGCCGAAATTGGAATCATCCGTGACCGTGTAGGTTACCTGTGGCAACGCCAGCAGATCGTCGCGCGTGATGTAGCGCGTCACCGCCGCCGGCATGCCCGCCAATTCCCCGCCGATCTCAAGATCGGTCGGCGATGTCCGCTCCGCGCGCAATTTGCCCGCGAGCGCAATCCGAGACCCGGGCGTGGTCTGCGCATTCGCCGTTTTCGGCGCAACGCACGCCGCGGCAAAAACAATCACAGCGGACACGGCGAGTACGCCTATCTCAAGTCGGTACATGGCGCACATGGTAACGCACCGCGCCAGCGCCACAACCAAGAATCTCGCCGCAGCCTCTCTATGCTAGAGTGTCGTGCGATTCATCGTCGCGCGGAGGGAGTTCAAAATCATGCCAGCAGGAACGGAAGCGCGGCTCCAGAAACTCGGCATCGTTCTCTCGTCCCCGCCTGAAGGGGGCGGAAATTACATAGCGGCGAAAACGCTCGGCCGTATCGTCTATCTCGCCGGCGCCATCTCGACTGGTCCGGAAGGAGTCGTCACCGGAACCGCCGGCCTCAACCGCTCCATTGAAGAGGGCTATGCCGCTGCGAAATCCTGCGCACTGACACAACTGGCCGTGCTCAAGCGCCACCTCGGCTCTCTCGACGCAATCAAGCAGATCGTCAGCGTGAATGGCTACGTGAACGCCGTCCCCGGCTTCCCTGATTCGCCCAAGGTCATCAACGGGGCGTCGGATCTTTTCATCGAATTATTCGGCGAGGCAGGCCGCCATGTCCGCGCCGCCATCGGAGTGTCCGCTCTGCCTCGCAATGCCCTAGTCGAGCTGCAGATGACCGTCGAACTGGAGGCCTGAGCACGTGATGGCCGAGCACTCTCTTTCCGCCGTTCCCACGCACTCGCGCTGGAACCGCCATCTGAAACCGCGGCTCACCATCGCGCCCGGCGACACCGTCCATCTCGAATGCCAAGACGCCAGCGGCGCGCAGGTGCATCCCGCGATGACGCTTGCGGAATACCTCGCCATCGACAGCGACCGCATCCACGCCCTCACCGGTCCGATCTTCGTCGAAGGCGCCGAGCCGGGCGACGTCCTGCAAATCGACGTGCTCGAAGTCGCGCACAAAGGCTGGGGCTGGTCGAGCGTGATCGCCGGGCTGGGCTTCCTCAAAGAGCGGTTCTCCAAACCATATCTCTTTCACTGGCAGCTCGACGGCACGGTCAGCCGATCCCTCGCGCCCGCGGTCGTTCCGTTGCGGCCGTTTTGCGGCGTGATGGGCGTTGCCCCGGCCAAGGACGGCGAATTCCGCACTCGTCCGCCGGGCATCTTCGGCGGCAACATGGACGTGCGCGATCTGTGTGCCGGCGCCACGCTGTACTTGCCCGTTCTCAATCGCGGCGCGCTCTTTTCCGCCGGTGACGCCCACGCCGCACAAGGCAACGGCGAAGTCTGCATCAACGGTATCGAGTGCCCTGCCGACGTTACGCTTCGTTTCCGTCTCCACAAGCAGCGCCCGCTGCCGGGACCGCTCCTCGAATCCCCGGCTCCGCGCGAGCGTGTCGTGGACGCGGGCGCCTGGATCGTGGTCGAGTCGGCCACGGACGCCATCGCCGCTGCTCGCGCGGCCACCTCCCGCCTGATCGATCTGCTCGTCACGCGCTGGGGTTTCAGCGACGTTCACGCCTATTTGCTTTGCAGCGTGGCGATGAACCTTAGTCTCAGCCAAGTCGTGAACGAACCGATGTTTACCGTCAGCGCCGCACTGCCCAAGCACGTCCTGCCGCCCCGAGAACTCTTTTCCCGGTAGTCATCCCGCGAAGCGGCCCAGTTCTTGTAGCGCCGGCATCTTGCCGGCGGTTTTCGGTTTGGCGTGGTGCAGGTTACTTTCGCGCAGATATAAAGCTTCTATAAACTCCGCATTGAAATTGCTGATCGGTTTGAGAAAAACAATTGATTTTCCACACGGACTAAGATGGAATAGCCTCCCATCCAGGATTCCCGGGGTTTGAAAAGCAGCATTCGGTCAAGCAATCGGTAGCGCCGACGACTATGAAATCGTTTCTGTTGGCTTCAACGGGCGATTTCGTTGGGGTGTATCTGGACAATCTTAGGAGGTGTGCACGTAAATGACTCTTAGAATTCGTGTTTCTATTCTGTTGCTGATCGCATTAGTCGTCCTGCCTCTTGCCTCAACGACTCCCACACAAGCGCAGCAAACCCTCGGCGGCATCACCGGCTCGGTCACCGACCCCTCGGGCGCAGCCCTGCCCGATACGACAGTGACGATCGTGGGCGATCAGACCACTCTTACGCGCACCGTGAAGACCGACGCGACTGGCGTCTATAGCGTCGTGAATTTGCCTATCGGCACCTATACCCTGACTTTCACGCACGATGCTTTTGATACGCAAAGAATTCCCTCGATCGCGGTGCAAGCGAACCGCACGGTAACAGTGAACGCGGCGCTGAAAGTCGGCGCGGTCAGCACCACTGTCACCGTCGAAGAGTCGCCGCTCGTCAACGCCGTGGACACTACAAACGGCTACGTACTCGATAAAGTCCAGATTCAAGACGTGCCACTGCCTACCGGGAGTTTTACGGGGCTAGCGATTCTTTCTCCGGGCGTAAACGCCGAACTGCCCAGCGGCAATGGGGTTAACGCCGGTCTGGGCAACGCTCCGATCTGGGCCAACGGCCAGCGCGACACCAGCAATACGTTCCTGCTGAACGGCGTCGACGCCAAGAACCTTTTCAATGGCAAGAGCACCAGCGAGGTCTCTTCCGCCCGCGTTGTGAACAACACCGGTGTCAGCGGCGCCGCCAGCACCTCTGCATTCGAAATCCAGAGCACTGCATCGCCCTATCTCGCCATCGGCCAAGCACTGCCCACGCCCGCGCCTGAAACCATTCAGGAAGTGCGCGTGAACACCTCCATGTACGACGCGCAACAGGGCTCGACTAGCGGCGCACACATCGATATGAGCACGGCCTCGGGAACGAATGACATTCACGGTACGGTCTATTTGCACCACGCCACGGACTGGCTCAACGCTGCGCCTTTCTTCTTCAAGCAGGATCCGCATATCACTCAAAAAGTCCCGGAATTGCATCGCGAAGTCCCAGGTGGCGCGGTCGGCGGGCCGATTATCAAGAACAAGCTTTTCCTTTTCGTCGCCTATCAAAACGTCCACGCCTCCGATCAGGAGATTGGTCTCGGGAGAGCCACGGTTCCACAACAATTTACGGCGGCCGGCGACCCCGCCGCGTTTCCTAATGCAGTCCCAGGCTGCGGCGCCACCCGTGCCACTGCAACCCTAATTCCATGTCTTAGCGCCATTGTGGCTGACGATTTTCCGTCGGCTACACCGCTAACTGCCGCCAACATGGACCCGGTTGCGCTCGCTATGCTTCAATACAAATTGCCGAATGGTCAATTCCTCATTCCATTCTCGGATGGCATAGCGCCCTCCTTCAATTTCCCGGAGGATGCCATCACGCAGGGCACAGCGCTCTTTCGCTCGAATCAGGCCGTCGGGGATCTCGACTTCATAGTCAGCCCCAAGGACACACTGGCGCTGAAATATTACTATCAGCACGACCCCACGGTCGCTCCCTACGCCTACTCCAGTCTGGCAGGCTTCACACAAAATCTGGATGCCGGAAGCCAAGTGGCCTCGATTACCAACACGCAAACCATAACGCCAACCTTCAACGTCGCCGAAGTCTTCGGTTTCATTCGTGAAAAAGTTTACAGCACGGTTCAGCAGCCGTTCGGGCCGGGCGACGTCGGTGGTCCCGGGGGACCGAGCATCAACGTGTTCAACAAGACGACTTCCTTCCCGGGCATAACCATCGCTGATGTGCTAGGCACCGGTTCCGGGGCTACGTCAGTTTCCCCGACGTCTTCGGATAATACGGTGGGGCCGCCCATTGCCCTCGAGATCGGCGAAGGCGACGCATCTCAAGGAGCTTATACAGGTATCTTCCAGAACCGATTCATGCCGTCGGCCAACGCCATCTGGCTTAAGGGCAAGCACACCATCACATTCGGCGGCACGTGGGCCTATACTCAACTCAATGCTCGCGACGAGCGCACGAACAAGGGCACCATCGGTTTTCTCGACTTCTCGCAATTCGTCGAGGGGATGCTTACGCCATACTCGTCCGACGGCTTCATTGACACAACCTTCCTGCAAGGCAATGCCAACCGTCACTATCGCGCCAACGAATCGGGCGAATATATCCAGGATAAGTTCCAGCTTCGCCCCAACCTTAGCGTAACGTTTGGTCTGCGCTGGGACTATGACGGAGGTTTCACGGAGAAGAACGGCCTCCTCTATAACTTCAATCCAAGTGCTTACTCCTACGACCCAACTACCGACACGATCACCGACAACGGTTTTATCGTCGCCGGGAACAATAAGACGTTTCCCTCAAAGGGTGTCAGCAATTCCACTTTGACCGGCCGCCAATGGGGTTTGGCGCCTCGCTTGGGAGTGGCGTGGAGCCCCAAGATGTTTAACAACAAACTGGTCGTTCGCGCAGGATGGGGCATCTACTACGATCGCGGCGAACTCTTCACCTATCTCTCACCCGGTTTCGCTGCGGGCGTCATCGCGGGCGGGCCGTTTGGCGTCAACCAGTCTCCGCCGTATGTAAACGCTCAAGCCTGCACTGATATCTCCAGTTACTACCTAGGCTTCGTTCCGACTTGCAATACTGCGACTGCAATGAACCCGTACAGCACCTCTACTCCCTACGGCGCCTCGTTTGAGAATCCCTGGGGCGGAACACTCGGTCCCCTGCCGAGCGGCAATCCGGCGCTCCTCAATTTGCCGAATGCGGCGGCTATTCAGAACGGGGCAGAACTGTTCTCGTTTGCCGTGTACAACCGCAAGAACAAGCTGCCCTATACCCTGAACCAGACCCTCGACATTCAATGGCAGCCGCGCAACGATCTCGCCATCGACATCGGCTACGTCGGCAATCTAGGACGCCATGAAGTCATTCCCATACCTTTCAACCAAGCCAGAATCGCCTCACCAGGAAATCCGCTTTGCGGCCCTGCGACCGTCTGCCCTTCGGGCGCGTTGTATCCCCAGTACTATACCTACGGCTACACGGTCCTGGACCCAATTACCTTCTCGCCGATTAATCTGCCTCCGGCATTCACTGGGCAAACGCCGCAGCCCTACCAGGCGAACTTCGAAGGCGGCAACGTCGACCTGCGCGTTCCGGACATCGGCTATTCGTCCGAGTCGGAGTCTTACACTGCAGCAGGTGTCTCTGCCTACAACGCACTCCAGACGCACGTTGAAAAACGCATGAGTCACGGCGTCCAAGTGGGCTTCTCCTACACGTATTCTCATGCGCTCGACGAGCAAAGCGGCCTGGGTCTGTTTTACAACGGCAACAATCCTCTCAACCTGCGTTCAGCCTACGGCAACGCGGACTTTGACCGCACGCACGTTTTCAACTTCAGTTATACGTTGCACATGCACAACTTCTTCTCGGAGTCGTCATGGGAGGGCAAGATTGCCGATGGCTGGGCGCTTGCCGGCTCCACGATCATCCAGAGCGGCCAGCCCTTCAGCGTTATCGACTATTCGGGCGCGGTCGGCAGCATCTTCTACGGCACGTCGGACGGAATCACGAACCCGATCGTTCCGCTCGCTCCCGGCTGCACGCCCAAGAGTGCGCTCACAGGTCACATTGGGGCCTATACGGATTCTTCGGGCAATCCGATACCGGCGCTGAATCCGTTGTGCTTCACCCTTCCACTGCTCTCCGCAGGTGCCACCGTAGACGGCCAAGCCAATGCGATTCCCTCGAACGATGCTTTCGAGACGAATTTCATCCCAACCGGCCAGCGCAACATCTTCCGGCAGTCCTGGCAAAAGCGTGCGGACATGTCATTTATCAAGGAGACGAAGATCACGGAACGAGTCAGCACGAAATTCTCGTTCGACGTGTTCAACGTGAGCAACACTCCGAGCTTCGATATCCCAATTGACGACGTGACGCAAAATGAGAACTTCAACGATTTCCCCGTATTCGGCCAGCCCCTATACAACGCCCCTGCTGGCTTGGGAAACGTGAACAAGACGATCGGCGGACCGAGAGAAGTTCAGATGTCGTTGAGCGTTTTGTTCTAATCACAGCTGCTGCAAAAAGGGGACGGCGAAACCCGCCGTTCCCCTTTGTTTATGGACCTATTTCGCGTTTTCCACGCTCGAAAACGGACCATTGGGCGGATGTCAATTTTGGCAGGTTTTGGCACGTTAACAGGCTCTTAAGTGTCAAAAAATGGCAGAAATTGTACGCCGAAGAGCCGTCTCAGCCCGCGCTGACCTCGACCGACAGCATTTCCACCGGCGCCTCCCCAAATCGCGCCTGTAGCTCCGCCGCGGACGAAAAATTCTTCCCAGGAACGTGTCGCGCCGGAAACCGGAAGCTCAGTTGCCGCTCCGCAAACGGATACGGATCGAGCACGAAGTGCCGCGCCCCCGCCGACCGCACCTCGACGCGAGCGTGGCCGCCGCCGCGCACCGGCAACGGATGCAGCAGATTTGCTGGCCGCGAAAAATCCACGCAGGTGAGCAGCGAAAGATTGTCGGTGGCCTGCAAGAGGCGAAAGTGGTCGAGTATCGCGGCTTCGCTTTTCTGCTCGGGAGTGAATCGCGGATCGGCCGCAATTCTCTCCACGAGCGAATTCTGAAACTCTTTTTGCTGTTCGAGGAACCGGTCGAGCAGCGGCAGTTCCGCCGGAGCGATGGTCGAGCGGTCCGCGTGTTCGCTCAGCAGGCTGTAGGTATGCATCGAGATGAGGACGGCGGCGTAGGCATCCTCTTCCGCGATCAGGCGGACGGCGCGGTCGCGCACCGCAAGGTAGTCCGCGAGATCGATCTCCTCAAACGCGGAATATTTGCCAACGAGTTCCACCGAAAACGCGCTGGGCTTTCCCTGCCGCGTGATTTGCGGCGCGGCGTCGCGCGCGGCCCAGCCGTCGTCGTGGCGCGCGATGCCCTTCAGCACGTTGACGCGCGGTTCGGGCGGCAGGAAGCGGTCGTTGCCCCAGCGCTCCGCGAACGCTCCGGCGAGCCGAGCGTGATCGGGATGCGTCACCAGCCACCATCCGGTTTCTGTTTCCAGGCGCAGCATCTTCAATCTCCTCGTCGAAGCATCATTCCGTTTCCGGCGTGCGCGCTGATTCGTGCCACCGGTGCAGGAAATACCACTCCAAAAACATCACCACAAAAAAGAAACAAATTCCCAGCACGGCGGCGGCGAACACCAGCGCGAACAGATAGTCGGTCTGCGATTGCGAATAGGCGTAAAAAATCGAATATCCCAATCCGCCCACGCCCACCCGGCTCGACCCGGCGTATAGTTCGCCGGTAATCGCACCGATCACCGAGATGCCGCTGGCGATGCGAATGCCCACGAACAGCGACGGCACGGCGTGCGGCAAACGCAGCTTGAAAAGTTTCTGCGCGGGCGACGCATTGTGCATCAGGAAAAGGTGCACGAGATTTTCGTCCACGCTGATGAGGCCCTGCGTGGTGTTCGCGATGATCGGCGCGAGCGAAATGATGAACGAGAGCAGCGCCACCGCGCTGGTTCCCGCACCGACCCACAGCAGTATCAGCGGCGCAATCGCCACGATGGGCACAGTCTGCAACAGTATCGTGTAGGGATAGAACATTTTTCGCACCCAGCGCGACTGCGCGAAGAGCAGCGCGACGATCACGCCGACGACGATGCTGGCGAGCAGTCCGCCCAGCGATTCTTCGGCCGTGATCGCAAGCGACGTAACGAGCGATGGAAATCGCGCCACCACCGCGCGCGCCACCGCCCACGGCGATGGCAGCATGAAGCGCGGCACGTTGAAGACCCACAAGAAGAGCTGCCAGACGACCAGCAGCGCCACGAAGACGGCCAGCGCGTTCGCGACCGTGACGAGCCGCTGCCTCACTGGACGAGCACCTCCCGCAGGACGTGCGATGCGCGGCCGACGAGCGCCTCAAACTCCGGCATCTCACGCAGCTCCGCGGTGCGCGGAAACGGAAACTCGACGGGAAGCACGGCGTGGATGCGCCCCGGATTCGGCGCGAGGACAACGATGCGCGTCGAGAGAAATGCGGCTTCGGCGACTGAATGCGTGACGAACACGCCGGTCCACTGCTGCTCGGCGCGCAGGCGGAGCAATTCTTCATTGAGGCGGTCGCGGGTCATCTCGTCGAGCGCGGCGAACGGCTCGTCCATCAGCAGCAGGCGCGGATTCGTCGCCAGAGCGCGGGCGATGGAAGCGCGCATCTTCATTCCACCGGAAAGCTCGCGCGGATACGCCTCGGCGACTTCGTCCAATCCGACCAACTGAAGCAGCGAGGCGACTTTTTCACTGCGCCGCTTGGTCGAAACGCGTTCAAGCTCGAGGCCCAGGCCCACGTTTTGCGTCACCGTGCGCCAGGGCAGCAGAGTCGCGTCCTGAAAGATGAAGGAGATCGTTTCGCGCGCATTTTCCGGCGTCATTCCGTCGACGCGGATCGTCCCCACGCTCGCAGGCGTCAGCCCGGAGATAAGTTTCAACACAGTGGACTTTCCGCAGCCCGAAGGTCCAATGAGGGTGACGAACTCCCCCTTGAGAATTTTCAGGTCGATCGCTTGCAGCACGACACGGCCGGTGCCGTAGCTTTTCGTGACGTCGGCAAATTCGATTTGCGGAATGATGGATTCCGGGCTCATCCAGCGGCCTCGATTGCGGGCAAGTAAAGCGCGGAGGGGCGCTCGCTTGTGTGATGGACGATCTGCGTGGAGCGCTGCCAGCTCCAGGATGTGGCACGGCAAGACGGGACGGCCGTGCCCGGATTGCGGTCGTAGAGCGGAAACGCGCTGCTGGCTACCTCGAGGCGGATGCGTTCCCCCGCGGCAAAAAGGCACGACGTGGGCTCGAGATCGAATTCCCAGAAGTGGACTTTGTCGGCAGCGTAGCCAGCCTTCGCAAAAAGCCAAGTGGAGCGCGCAATCCCGATGCAGATGAATTCAACCGCGCCATCGGGCCGGACGCGCACGAGCTTCGCGGTGAAATCGGTGTGCGCCGCTGAGGTAGTGCAATAGAGCGAGACGCGCGGCGCGCCAAGAATGCGCAGCGGCGCGGCCAGCGGCGCGGTCGTGTAAACGAGCAGGTTGTTGCCGAGTTCGAGCGCGGATTGGTCGAACTGACCGCTCGGAGCCGCCGCTCCCCCCGGCGCGAGGACGGGCACGTCGGGGTCGTAAATGAAAATGTCGGCAGGTTCATCCGGCGCGGGCTTCGCGGCGGAGAGGACGCCGTCCCCTTTGCGCGAGTTCGCCCGGCCGGCGCTGCTCAGGTAAAACACGTGATTTGCATATGTGGGAAACGCTTCGGCGTTCCGCCAGCGGTTTTCGCCGAGCACGAAATGGTGGATGCGAGGCTCTTTCGCAAATTCGCCCGAATCCTTCAGCCAGTGGTTGAACCAGCGCAGCAGCAGCGCGTCGGTATCCAGCAGAGCTTCATCGCCAAAGCTCGCGGCTCCGGCGCGATCGCCCCACGGAATGTGCACCCACGGCCCGGCGACGAGATACTGGTTTTCGCGCGCGGCGGCGCTGCCCGCGCGCTGCGTCAACGCGAGAAAGCCGTCGATGCTGCCTTTGAGATAGGTGTCGTACCAGCCGGAGACGTGCAGCGCGGGCACCCGGATCCGATCGAGAGTCTCGCTGACGTCGAGCGACGACCAATAGACGCTCGGCTCGGGATGATCGAACCAGTCGAGCACGTACGGCGGTACGCCCTCGCCGTGCAAAGCGGGATTGCCTCGGAACGGCAGAACGGTGGTCTGCGCGGCGAGATTCGACCACGCCTGTTCGAGCCGATCGCTCGCTTCGCGCAGTTCGAGGCGCCGCACGTCCGCCTTCAGCATCTGAAGCCCCCAGCCGAGTGACGAAGCCAGACGCAACGCGCCGTGGTGATAAAACCAGCCGTGGAAAAGGTCGTGCGCGGTCATGCCGGGCGCAATGCAAATCAGGCCATCCGGCGCTTCAGCGGCGGCGAGAAGTTGCGTGATTCCCTGGTAGGAAAATCCGTACATGCCAATGCCGCCGTTACATTCGGGCCGCATGCTCAGCCAGGCGATGGTTTCCGCGCCGTCGCGCGCCTCGTGGCGGAAGGGATAGAAGACGCCTCCAGAATCGCCGCGGCCGCGGACGTCCTGTATGACCACGTTGTATCCGTGGCTGGCGAACCATGCGGGATGCGCGTAGGTGACGGTCGAGGCGATGTCGCGGCCGTAGGGCTGGCGCATCAGGAGCGTGGGGTGCGGGCCTCCCCGGGGAGGATAGTAGTGGTCGGAAATGAGGTCGATGCCGTCGGACATGCGGCAGCGCACGGCGCGTTCGAGGCGCACACCGTTGCCACAATCGACCACTCGCGTTTGCGGCGTTCCCTTTCCAGTGTCAGGCATCAAACAATGGCCTCAGCAGACGTTGACATCCGCGCTGCTAGCGACGCCGAAGAGAGATTCTTCGACTGCGCATCCCGACCCGGAGATCGAGAAAACCGATCTCCGGGAAAGAAAAAAGCGTCGGGACGCTTCGCTCAGAATGACGATCCCGTCCGGTGCGCGGTGACAAACGACAGGAGTGCGGGTCATGGCGCCGGCGGATTCGGGAAGCGAAGCATGGCCTCGAGCGCGGCCGCTAGGCGCGTGGCGGCCTGATCGAGCCAGCGCGCTCCGTTTTCTGCGGTCGCCGGACGCGGATCCCCCATCACGCCGCTGGACGCGATATCGCGCGTGAGCCAAGCGAACGTAGCCGGAGCGTTTTCCGGGAGCAGCAATTCGGGCTTCGCGACGTCCGCGATGTAATTCGCGGTGTAGGCCGAGCGATCGACCAGCTCCGGCACCGATGCCAGCAGCAATGCTGTCTCGACTTCCCCGGCGTGAAAGCCGTACGCGCGCTCCTGCGGGGAGAGGCCCTCAAATTTGGCGCCAGCGGAACCGTGAAGCGCGAATGTGCGCAGCTTGAATTCGGCGCGGAGGTCGCGCGCCATCACGTCGATGAGGGCAGTATTTCCGCCGTGCGTGTTGTAGAGGACGAGGCGCTGGAATCCGGCGCTTGCCAGACTCGATCCGAGATCGCGCAGGACGGCCATGAAAGTGGTCGCGGTTACCGAAAGCGTACCGGGGAATCCGATGTGCTCGTTGCTCTTGCCATAGTGCACGGGCGGCAGGGCGTAGACAGAAAGACTCGGCGGCAGCTTGGCGAGCGCGTGGCCGAGGAGCAGGTTGTTGATGAGCGTATCGGTCGCGAGCGGGAGATGGTAGCCGTGCTGTTCGATCGCCGCCGTGGGCAGGACGAGCAACGTGGATTCGCGCGGGAGCGCGTCCACCTGCTTCCAATTCAGATAAGCGAAATTGCGCGAGTCGGGAATCCAGGTTTTCATCGTGTGATCTCTTCGGGTTTGAACGTGATCATTTTTCCGGGATTGAGCAGACCCTTCGGGTCGTAGCGCTGCTTGGCGAGCAATTGAACGTTGTCGGCGCGATAGCGGCCCCCGCCCTCGACGTTGTTGACGTGCGGATTGGCGACGAACACGCCGATCTCGCGGCAGAAGGAGATCATATCGTTGAGCCGCTCCTCGGTCGTGTAATAGACGATGGGGATCGCGCCCGGGATCATGCGCCCGTCGCCGCTCTTCCAAAACTCCACGTGGAAGAGAATCTCCTTGCCGAAGCGCTCTTTGAGCCGGCGCATCTGGTCGCGCACGATGACTGGATCGAATGCGCATTGAAGGTACGTGTATGCGTCGTCGGAACGCATCGCCCAGAGGGTTGTGTGGTTCCAGGTGTAGTCGGAGAGCAGCGGCCTCGTGCGCAAGCCAAGATACGCGCCGGAGTAGGTGACTTCCCCTCCCTGCTTTCGCGCGGCGTCTTCTAGATTGGCGCATTGCGATGCGGCGATCATGAAAAAAATCAGCGCTTTGCCTTCGGGCGCGTACTGCCTGACCGGCGTGAAGAACGACGGGATCGGCCACTCGAAGGGCGTGACGAGGCGTTTGGTCCACGCGGGATCGGCGGCGATGCGTTCGCTGAAATCGAAGGCGGCGTTGAAGGTATCGAACGCGATGGCGCATTGCGACCATTCAACGGCAGGGGTGAGTGCGAGCCAGATACGCGTGACGATGCCGTTCGTGCCCCAGGCGTGGAGAATGTCGTGAACCGCATCGCCCTCGCGGAGCACCACGCGCGGCTCGGCTTCCATAGTGACGACTTCGAGGGCGCGCACGGTTTGGAAGTCGCGCAGATTGCCGTGCGCGACAGAGCCGATGCCGCCCGAGCCTCCGCCGAGAAACCCGCCGAGCGAGGCTTTAATGATCGTGGAGGGATAGCAGCGCAGCTCCCAGCCCACTTTGCGCGCCTCGTTTTCGAGGACGCCGAGCCGCACGCCCGGCTCGCAGACGGCGACGCCGTCGGGGAGAATTTGCTCGATGCGGTCCATGCGCGCGAGATCGAGGACGATGCCGCCGTGGAGCGGCACGGCCTGGCCGTAGTTGCCCGTGCCTGCGCCGCGCGCGGTGACCGGGACTTCGTGCGCGTGGCAGTAGCGCAGGATCGCCTGCACCTCGGCGACATTCACCGGCTGGACGACGAGATCGCCCACCTTGCCGTCGAGCTGCTTTCGGAGGACTGGAGAATACCAATAGAAATCGCGGGAGAGCTGTTCGACCGTCTGCGGGTTCGAGAGCACGCGCGCGGGGTCGCCGAGGAGTGCGGTAATTGCGGCGGCGTGGCGCGGTTCCATCGAATGGCTCCGGTGTACGGTTATGACTTTTTAGCTTTCGTTCGGGACGAACTCCAGGTGCGAAATGCCTTTTGCATATTCGGGTGCGTGAAAAGAGTGACGCAAAGCTCGCGAAGCACGGGGCCTTCGACTTCGCATGGCATGTCCGCGCGGCGAGCGACTTCGCGCGCCGGGATGTGAATCTGGAGCGTGTGACGGTTGGCGTCGGCGATGGTGGCGCCGTAGACGACGCGGTCAAGGCGCGCCCAGAGCGCATTGGCCATGCACATCGGGCACGGCTCGCACGTGGAATTCATCGTGTAACCGGCGAGCGAGGGGCGCTTGAGCTTCTTGCACGCGAGGCGAACGGTGCGGACCTCGGCGTGGGACGAAGGGTCGTGCTCGCGCATCACGGCGTTGGTGGCCCGCATGAGCCGCTTGCCGGTTCGCGTATCGACGATGAGAGCGCCGAAAGGCACGGGGCGCGGCGTGTTCATGGTGCGGGCGGTGAAGCGGTAGAGCGCACGCATACGCTCTTCATCCAGAAGGGTTTGACTCGTGCGTCTCGGTTTGAGGCGCGCCACGGGGAATTCTATCACGGGCGTGGAGAGGGAGGACAGAGCGACAGCGGGCGAACCAGATCGATGGGAGGCATCGCGCCAAGGATGTTCGCCGGGCACGGCGTGCCGTGCCCCTGCAGAAACCAGCGCGCGAGGTGAATTCGGCGCGCAATTTGGGGTGGCTACTGGGCCGGGTTGAACCTTCCGGCGACGCCGGGCGCTGTGTTACCCTGCCACATGCGCAAGCTTCTCCCCTCTCCTTTCCCGTGGTGCATCCTTATTCTTGCGAGCCTGGCGGCTGGCGGCTGCCACCGATCGTCGAGCGGCGCGGGGCTCACGAAGGTGACGCTTCAGGCGGACTGGTATCCCCAGCCCGAGCACGGAGGCTTCTACACCGCGCTGGTGAAGGGCTATTACAAGGACGCGGGCCTCGATGTGAGCATTCGTCCGGGCGGGCCGTACGTGGTGGTCGAGGAGCAGGTGGCGGCGGGCGCGGCGCAATTTGGGATGAGCTCCTCGGACAAGATTCTCGAGTCCATCGCGGATGGCCAGCCGCTCGTCGCCGTGGCCGCCACGATGCAGCACGATCCGCAAGGCATCATGGTTCGCAAGGACTCGCCGATCCATTCGTTCGCGGACCTGAACGGGCACACCGTCGCGATCAAGACCGGCTCCACGTGGTGGGAGTACATCGAGAAGCGCTACCAACTGAACGACGTGCACGAAGTGCCGGCGATGATGAACGTGGCGAATTTCGTGGCCGATCCGCAGTACATCCAGCAGGCGTTCGCGACGTCCGAGCCCTTTTTCGCGCACCAGGCGGGGATCGAGACGCGCGTGCTGCTCACGAGCGACGCGGGGTACAGCCCGTACCGTGTGATGTGCACGACGCGCGATTTCGTGCAGCAGCATCCGGACGTGATCGCGAAGTTCGTGGACGCGTCGCTGAAGGGCTGGCGCGATTACCTGAACGATCCGTCGGCGGCGCACGCCGCGATCGCGCAGCTCAATCCCGCGCTCAACCCGGAATGGATGCAGTTCACGTGGAAAGCGCTGCGCGACGGGCATTTCGTGGCGGGCGACGATCCGAGCGGCATGCAGCTCGGGCGCATGGTTCCCGACCGCTGGGATACGATGTATAAGCAGCTTCGGGATTTGAAGGTGATCGACAAGGAAATCGATCCGGCGACGGCGTACACGTTGCAGTTTGTCGGACCGAAATAAATTCGGCGCGAGGAGCGGACGGCAACTTGGATCTTTTCGTCAAGGGCGGGACGGTCGTCACGATGGACGCGGAATTCCGCGTGATCGAGGATGGTGCCGTTGCGATCGAGGGCGACCGGATCGCGGCGGTCGGCAGGCGAGTCGATCTGGAACCGTCGTCGCACGCCGCGAAGACAATCGACGCGAGCGGCACGCTCGTCCTGCCGGGAATGATCAACGGCCACGCGCACGCGGCGATGAGCCTGTTCCGCGGAGTGGCAGAGGATCATTCGCTCGACGACTGGCTGCAAAAATATATCTTCCCGGCGGAAGCGCGCAACGTCACGGAGGATTTCGTCCTGTGGGGCACGCGCCTCGGCGTGCTGGAAATGCTGCGCGGCGGAATTACCACGTACGCGGACATGTACTACTTCGAGGACGTGGTCGCGCGCGTCACGAAAGAAGCCGGGATGCGCGGCGTCCTCGGCGAGACGATCGTCGATTTCCCCGCGCCGGACAACAAGACCACGGCTGCGGCGCTGGCGTACACGCAGAAATTTATCGAGCGATGGAAGGGCGATCCGCTGATCACGCCGGCGGTCGCACCGCATTCGATCTACACGCTCTCGACCGAAAATCTGAAGAAGGCCGCAGCACTCGCGCGCACGAACGGCGTGCCGATCCTGATCCATCTCGCGGAGGCGCCATTCGAAAGCGAGCTCAGCCGCAAGAAGCACGGGCTTTCGCCGGTCGCGTATCTCGAGCAGATCGGATTGCTCGGTCCGGACGTCATCGGCGCGCACTGCATCTGGGTGGACGCGCCGGACATCGCGACGCTCGTGCGGCGCGGCGTGGGCTCGATTCACAATCCTTCGAGCAATATGAAACTCGCGTCCGGCGTGATGCCCGTGGTCGACTTGCTCGCGGCGGGCGAGCCGGTGGGCCTCGCGACCGACAGCGCGGCGAGCAACAACAACCAAGATTTATTTCAGGAAATGAACATCGCGGCGAAATTGCAAAAGGTCACGCGCATGGACCCAAGGGCGCTGCCCGCGCGGCAGGTGGTCGAGATGGCCACGATCGGCGGCGCGCGCGCGCTGCATCTCGATAAAGAAATCGGCTCGCTCGAAGTCGGTAAGCAGGCCGATCTCGTCCTGATCGGCACGGGCGCGACGCATTCGACGCCGATGTACAACGTCTACTCGCAGCTCGTCTACGCGCTCAACGCGCATGACGTGCTGACGGTGGTGATCGCGGGAAAGATCGTGATGGAAGTCCGCGTCATGATGACGATGGACAAGCCGGGAATTCTCGCGAAGGCGCACGAATATCAGCGCAAGGTGGCAAGTTCGCTCATCGACGCGACCGTCGTGTAGCTCCGTTTTCTTCCCTAAGCCGCTGGGCCATGAAGGGATATACTAGCCGCCATTTTTAGCCGGTGCAGTCAGAGGGGTGCTCCGCATGTATCGCTTCGTGGGAATGTTGGGCATCTTGACGATGCTGAGTCTGGCGTGGATCTTTTCCACGAATCGCCGCGCGATCCGCTACAAGACGGTGGCCTGGGGGCTCGGCCTGCAAATCGCGTTCGCGTTCCTCGTGATGCGATGGCAATACGGCCGGCTGATCTTCGCGAAGCTCGGCGCGGGCGCGAACTGGCTGCTCGGATTCGCGTTCTACGGCTCGAACTTCGTCTTCGGCGAGCTGGGGCAGAAAAACTCCGCGGCGGGATTCATCTTCGCGTTTCAGGCGCTTCCCACGATTATTTTCATCGCCGCTTTTTTTGCGCTGCTCTACTACTTCGGCGTCATGCAGCTGATCGTGAAATTGGCGGCGCGCATCATGACCACCCTGATGGGCGCGAGCGGCGCGGAATCGCTCAACGTCGCCGCCAGCATCTTCATGGGCCAGACGGAAGCGCCGCTTTCGATTCGCCCGTTTCTCCCGGAAGTGACGCGCTCCGAGCTGATGACCATCATGACCAGCGGCATGGCGCACGTCTCGGGCGGCATGATGGCGGCGTACATTCTCTACGGCATCAAGGCCGAGCACCTGCTCGCGGCGGTGATCATGACCGCGCCGGGCACGATCCTCATCGCGAAAATGCTCGTGCCGGAAACGGAGACGCCGCTGACCGCCGGCCGCGTCGAAATGGCGCAGATCGAGCGCGACGCAAACGCGCTCGGCGCCATCGCGCGCGGCACCGTCGACGGCCTGCATCTCGCGCTCAACGTGGCCGCGATGCTGATTTCGTTCATCGCGCTGATCTATCTGGTGGACGGCATTTTCGGCGGCGTTAGCCGCCACCTCGCGCTGCACGGCATCGGATGGTTTCCCTCGAGCGTCGAGCAGATTTTCGGCTGGCTCTTTTGGCCGGTGGCGTGGGTGATCGGGATTCCCAGCCATGATTGCTCGGCGATCGGCAACCTGCTCGGGCTGCGCATGGTGACGAACGAACTCGTCGCGTTCCAGCGGCTCGGCCCGATGGCGGCCAATCTCGATCCGCGCTCTTTCACCATCGCGACGTTCGCGCTGTGCGGATTCGCGAATTTAAGCTCGATCGGAATTCAGATCGGCGGCATCGGCGCGCTCGCGCCCAACAAAAAATCGGAACTCGCGCGGCTCGGCGTCCGCGCAATGCTCGCCGGGACGATGGCCAATCTGATGTCCGCCTCGCTCGTGGGGATCATGCTGCGCTGAGGTTTAAAGGTCTAAATGTAGCGCCGCGGCCTTTAGCGCGGCAGGCTTCGGAAGTAAGGTTCATATGTAGCGCCGCGGTCTTCAGCGCGGCAAGCTTTGGAATTAAGGTTCATATGTAGCGCCGCGGCCTTTAGCGCGGCAGGCTTTGGAAGTAAGGTTCATATGTAGCGCCGCGGCCTTCAGCGCGGCAGGCTTTGGAAGTAAGGTTCATATGTAGCGCCGCGGTATTCAGCGCGGCAGGCTTTGGAAGTAAGGTTCATATGTAGCGCCGCGGTATTCAGCGCGGCAGGCTTTGGAATCAAGGTTCATATGTAGCGCCGCGGCCTTTAGCGCGGCAGGCTTCGGAAGTAAGGTTCATATGTAGCGCCGCGGTATTCAGCGCGGCAGGCTTTGGAATCAAGGTTCATAAGTAGCGCCGCGGCCTTCAGCGCGGCAGGCTTTGGAAGTAAGGTTCAAATGTAGCGCCGCGGCCTTCAGCGCGGCAGGTTTCGGAATTAAGGTTCATATGTAGCGCCGCGGTCTTCAGCGCGGCAGTTCTTGTCTTGCGAGAGGAAAATGGCCCCGACCCGCCGCAAATCTGAAAAATCCACGGACGAATTCGCCCGCGCCTCGCGCGCCGCGAAATTCATCCAGTCGAAAACGAAACTGCGCCCGCGGATCGGCCTTGTCCTCGGCTCGGGCCTCGGCGCGTTTGCCGACGAACTCTCCTCCGCCACGCGAATTCCCTACCACAAGATTCCCGGCTTCCCGCGCTCGACGGTCGAGGGCCACGCCGGCTGCCTCGTGATCGGCAAGCTGGCGGGCTCGCGCGCCGCAGCAGATCCGTCTGCGGAGGCGGACGTGCCCGTGGCCGTGATGCAGGGGCGCGTGCACCTATATGAAGGATACGATCCGAAGGAAGTCGCGTTTCCGATGCGCGTCCTCGGGCGGCTGGGAATTCGCGCGGCAATCCTGACGAACGCGGCGGGCGCGATCAATCTGGCTTACAGCCAGGGCGCGCTGGTCGTGATCCGCGACCACATCAATTTGCAGGGTAGAAATCCGCTGACCGGGCCGAACGACGAGCGCTTCGGCGTGCGCTTTCCGGACATGTCGCAGGCGTATTGGAAGCCGTACCGCGAGATCGCGCTCGGCGAGGCGAAGCGGCTCGGGCTGGGCGCGTACGAAGGCGTGTACGCGGCGCTCGCCGGGCCGAGCTTTGAGACGCCCGCGGAGATTCGCTACCTCAAGACGATTGGCGCGGATTTGGTCGGGATGTCCACCGTGCCGGAAGTGATCGTCGCGCGGCAGATGGAAATTCGCGTCCTCGGGATTTCGTGCGTCACGAACATGGCCGCGGGAATTCTGGATCAGCCGCTGAGCCACGCCGAAGTGATGGAAACTGGCGAGCGCGTCAAGGGCCAGTTCATGGCGCTACTGCGCGCGGTGATTCCGCCCCTTGCCGCAGGATGGTAGTAACTTCCGCGCCTTCGAAGGAAGAGCTCAGACCGCTAGTGAGTGGCCTGGGAGATGAGCTGGGCCACTTTGGAATTAGGGCCAACGGGTTCCACGAACAGGATCTGATTCGGATTTAAGTACATCCGGTCCGGCTCGTGCAGCTCCTTCCCACGTTTCACCAGCACATTGTTTACTTGCTTGGTCTCCGGATTTGTCTGGCTCACAACGTAGTACACGTCCGTCAGCACCGGGTTGCGCTCTCCATACCCTTGGAGATGCCCGAAATACACTGAGCCGTTCGTCAAAAGGACTGCCTGGTAAGGCGTACTGAATCGAATTGACGAAGTATGGACGGTGTGAAAAATATGAAATCCCGCAGCTACTGCAACCAAGAGGCCCGCCAAAATCCAGACAACTTGAACCAGACCAATGCCTCGCGACTCATTGCCCATACACAATGCCTCCTGCATGAATCCGCCCAGGTTTCGCGTTACGCAAGGCGTTGCGTCTTGTCCATTTTTCGGTGCGCGTACAGAGCCAGCGCAACCAAGCCAAGAAATAGCAGTAGCAATGAGCTGGGCTCAGGTGCCTGCACGGCGGTTACATCGATCTGGTTTTGACCGTAAGTCACGTCCCACAAATAGTTGTCATCCCAAAAGCTGGAACCGTTGGAGAACTGCCCCGTCAAAGCGCTGTAGTCCATGATGTCAAATGTCTGGCCGAGCGGATCGAATCCGTCGAGTAGAGTGATCTCCAGTGAGGCCCCAGGGTCAAGCACGACGTCCCCGCTTACATCGAGCAAGGACTGCGACACAGGGCTCATCAACTCATCGAAGGTTCCTGTGCTCGTTTGCTCGTAGTTTCCGACAATGGTGAGCGTGCCGGGATCGTCACCCGGCGTGATCGTTCCGCCGATCGCAAGATTACCGTTGATCGTGCCGCTGCCGCCGAGGGTACCGCCCTGAATGTCCAGGATGGCGCCGCCGGTGGCGGTGAGGGTGCCGTCCACAACCGTGCTGCCGGCTGTCTGCGTGTAATTGGTGCTCGTTGTGAAAAAAACCAAACTGGATATCATCACGGCGCCGGAGTTCGTAAAGGCTCCAGTGTTTTCGAATGTGCCGTAGTTGTTGAACGTACCAGAGTTGGTAATCGTGCCGGAGTTACCCATTTCGTTGTTGGGCCCAGATGCGATCGTGCCATTGTTGATCGTGCCACTGTTGTTGATCGTGCCGGAGTTGCCGACGCCGCCGGAGTGAGACGACGGGGAGTTGTTGATCGTGCCACTGTTGTTGATGGTGCCGGAGTTACTGAGGTATCCGTTGGGGCCGCCGACGTTGATCGTGTCGGAGTTGTTGATCGTGCCGCTGTTGGTGATTGTGCCGTCCAGTCCCAAGGTGATCGTGCCGGAGTTGTTGATTGTGCCGGAGTTGATGATGCCACCATCCTCGGAGAGAATCGTGCCGGAGTTGTTGATCGTGCCGGTATTGGGGGAAAAGGAGCTATCAATGTCGAACACGATCGTGCCGGCGTTGGTGAGCGTGCCGGCGTTCGTGAGCCCTGTATAGTAGCTGATCTCCATCCCGCCGTAGTTGGTGAGCGTGCCGTAGTTGTAGATGTTGCCAGCTTCGTAGTTCAGCATCTGGCCGTAGTTGGTGAGCGTGCCGTAGTTGTAGAGTGAGCCGCCCGGAAAACCGATAGGATTGCTCTCGAGCCCGCCGTAGTTGGTAAGCGTTGCTTAGTTGTAGAGCGGGCCGTTGCTGTAGTTTAGCGTGCCGTAGTTGAGGCTTGTACCAGAACCCAGACTCAGGCTCGCGCCAACGTTCATGTTCAAAATATTCCCGCTAGCAAGCTGCAGGCCCGCAACACTCCCGGTCGTGTCTACGGTGACCGTACTTGTGCCATCCAAGATGCAGGCGTTTGTGGAAGCGTTGGGCGTGCCACCCGTCCAGTTACCGGCAACACTCCAGGAGCCGTTGCCATCGCTCCACGTGGTCGAGGGACCGCCCAAACTCCCGCACTGGGCCCACACCTGTCCTGCAGCGAAAGAGAGGGACAGCATAAGCGTGAGTAGGAAGGGTCGGGCACATGATGCCATCCCGAACGAATGACTCGGACGAACAGCCGGGATTCCAATAGCCGCAAAAATTAAATGATTCATGGGCCCTCCCCAACGACCAAGCGGCAAATTCCAAGCTCGCTGCATTCATTCGTATGGGCCGACTTGAAGGGCAAGCGTCTATTACTCCTGGTAGTTCAGATACCGAATGCTCGGGCCACACTCTCAAAAGACACTAGCAGCGATGGAAAACTTCGAGCAGTTCTAAGGCCATGTTGGGGAAGGCCCGGGCCTGCATTAGGAATCTGGAAAGAAACTTATTAGCGTAAGTGTGAGCTATTTCCTGTATAAGATATGCGCATTTAATTACCACCTTTCGGTAAACTCTCGGAATGGTGGGGAATTGCGCCAAGGTAGAAATTCGTTCTCTGACGAATTGGCCCTTGCATCCGTCGCGGTACCGGAGCCCCAGCGGAGTGCGTTCGTGGGCGGGTAGCCCAGGCTTTGGCGTTTGGTTTTTCGGCTCCCCGTCCTTCGCGGAGCGAAGGGTGGGATGACCTTCGGACGACGAATCCCTGAATCCTCTCCTTCCCAAAAAGTCCACAGGCCCGCGCGCTTCCCTCGGCTGCGCTCGGGACAAGTTCCAGCGTTCTGCCCGCCAGTAGCAAACCACTGTGCCCGCCTAAAGGCGGCCGCTACAACTGCAAAGGCAACAGCAAAGGCAAAAGCCAATGCGCCCGCCTTCCGCCAGAGAGCGGCGGACGCAAAAGACGCGAAAGACGGCCGCTACGAAGGCGAAGACCGGCGACCAGCGTTTCAGTACCTGCAGACGAAGGGTCCTAAACACGCAGCTCAGGACCTTTTGGTTTTTGGAGGTTGTTTTGGGCTAGGCTTTCGCTCGATGCGAGTGGGCCATTTTTTGAGCGACGTAAAGAAGAAGCTTCAGGTCCCTTTCATCAGCCCGGCTGAAAAGCTTGCGGAACTTGTCCAGCGTCCTTGCATCTTTGCCGGAGCTACCCCACGCTGTGCGCTCTCCGTTCTTGGGCTTTGGAAGGATGGGGAGTTTAGGAGGTCCGTCTCCATCGTAAAAGAGTTCGTAAAGCGGGATTTCCATGCCCCGCGCCAGCTTTTCAAGCGTTTCGATCGCCGGAATCGTGTGGCCGTTCTCGACACGCGATATGTAGCATCGTAGAAGGCCGGTACGTTTCTCGACGTCGCCCTGTGAGAGACGCTTTTCCTCGCGCAAAGACTTCAATCTGTCAGCTATAACCATATGTACTCCTTGTCACATTTATAATGCACCGAACTGCAAAGTCTGTGACGCACATCACAAGCGCACGAGGAAGCTCTAGAACATCGGACGCGGAATCAAGGTCGTACTCGCGCGCGGCCACCGATTCGGAGGGTACGGTTGCTTTAGGTCCGCGCCGCATAGACGCGCTAAAACGGGCCATTCGGTGCTCAAGTTCTGCAATTATTTGGAGTGTGTCCAGTTCCCGGAGTTGGTATGTCATTTTTTTTCAGCATGGCGAAATCGGCAGTGATCGTGCGGGTGGAAAGTAGATCCCCGGCAAGTAAGTCTGTCTCCGACCGTCCAAGCGCGGCGAGGAGGAATTTCGAAAATGCGAAAATCTTTGTGGATCATCCTTACCGCACTGTTGGTGGCCATCGGGACGCCCAGCGCCCACGCGGATTCGTACACCGCCGATTTCACATGCACCACTTGTGAGTTCCTGCCGTCTGCGCCCGACGTGACGTTCCCCCCCTCCTCCCCTACCGTCGTGGAGACCTGGGACGGTATAACCTTAGACATCACGCTGCTCGCCGGCGACTCCCCAACCGATTCGTACACATGGACTGACTCGTTCGGGCTGAGCGCTGCCTTCGTAGGCGGTGAGGTGAGCTTTACCATCGACGACCTGACCACCGGCGACGTAGAATCCGTAACTGAAAGCTACTTCGCGACCCCGTTAATCGACACCGGAGATTTATCATTCGCCCCCGTTGCCACGCCCGAGCCAAGTTCTGTCGTCCTCATGCTGCTCGGGATCGGGATGCTCTTCGTGATGCGGAAACGCATAGGTCGGGGTCTTCCACAGGCCAGTTGAACGGATCGCTCGCTACCACCTCTCGAATTCCACGGAGCAAACGCCGCTTCCACCGGCTGACGAAACCCTGAATCCCCGCGTTCGAAAAAAGTCCACAGGCCCGCGCGCTTGACTGCTTCCTCCCCGCTGCTAGCGTGGACGCATGGGCCAACGGTCCAAATTCGGCGCGCTGTTAGCGTCCCGGACGATTCAGCGGGACGCGATGGCGGAAGTCTGGAGGGCGCGGCAGAACTCCGCCCGGAAGAGGGCCCCTGCACCGGGCCGCACGCGTCCGCTTGCACGGTTTTCTGCTCGACAATGGCTGCCAGACAGAATCGCGTCTAACTCATTCAAAACAAAGGATCGGTGTACCGGCTGGCCGACAATGAAACCCGGGGTGCCTCGGGGCGCGCCAGACCGCACGCGTCCGCACGGTGTGCGTCTTTTAGGGGGTCGGAGCTTAAGCTTCGACATATCAGCTGCGTCTGCAGCGCATTCCTTGCTGCCGCAGGCCGTCGCGGAGGCCGCATGGCCGCAGCGACCCGCATTTCTAATCGACACAGTGGCGATTAGAAACGCACCCAAGCCACTGAAATCACCCGACATAATTTCTTCTAATCGACACAAAACCGGGGGGCCAACTCCCGCCGAATGCCGCGCTGAAGACCGCGGCGCTACACTTAAATCTTCGTCACGAAAGTTGCGAGAGGAAGCTGGCGCCGTGCGGGATTGTGCCGCCGAAATTCGCGGCGACGGTTTGGCCCATGTCGGCGAGCGTCGAGCGGATGCCGAGATTCGCGCCGCCGGGCGACCCTGGGCTATACGCGAGGATCGGAACGTACTCGCGCGAATGATCGGTCGTCGGATTCACGGGATCGGGATCGCAGCCGTGATCGGCGGTGATCAGGAGCAGGTCAGATGCGCGCATGGCAGATAGATACGGACCGAGCAGCGCGTCGAATTCCTCGAGCGAGCGCGCGAAGCCTTCGACGTCCTTGCGGTGGCCGTAGAGCATGTCGAAATCGACGAGATTCGCGAAGACGAGGCCTTGCGGGCGCTGCGTGAGCGCTTCGGTGAGCTTGGCCATGCCGTCGGCGTTGTTTTTGGTGGTGACGTAATCCGCGACGCCGCGGCCGTTGTAGATGTCGTGAATTTTGCCGACGCCGAAGACAGGGATTTCGCGGTCGGCGAGCACGTCGAGAAGCATCGGGCGCGGCGGCTCGACAGCGTAGTCGTGGCGGCGCTCGGTGCGGCGATAGTTTCCCGCCGGGCCCGTGAATGGCCGCGCGATCACGCGTCCGACGCGGTTCGGCCCGTCGAGCAGGGCGCGCGCTTTTTCGCACATGCGGTACAGCTCGGCGATGGGAATCACGTCCTCGTGCGTGGCGATCTGGAAGACGCTGTCGCCGGACGTGTACACGATCGGAAAACCCGTGCGCACGTGTTCGTCGCCGAGTTCCTTGATGATCTCGGTGCCCGACGCGGGCTTGTTGCCGAGCGTGCGGCGTCCGATGCGGCGCTCGAATTCGGCGATCAGCTCGAGCGGAAATCCGTGCGGGTATACGGGAAAGGCTTGGTCGAGCCAAATGCCGGCCATTTCCCAGTGGCCGGTCGTCGTGTCCTTGCCTGGCGAGACGGTGACGCCCTTGCCGAAACTTCCCGCGGGGCGCGCCGGCGGCGTGAGATGGTCGAGCGGCTTGATGTTGGCGAGGCCGAGGCGAACGAGATTCGGCACGCGCAACGGGCGCGAACGCGCGATGTGGCCGAGCGTGTCGCGGCCAACGTCGCCGTAGTCGGCGGCGTCCGGCAGAGCGCCGATGCCGACGCTGTCGAGGACGATCCAGATGATGCGGTCGAAGCGAGAGGTCGTTTCCGTCACGCCGATTCCCTGCCCACGCCGATGATATCGTGGCCGGACGCCGCGCGACAACGGCGCGGCTACGTCCTTGTCGGGCTTCTGGGCGGATAGTAAACTGGCTGCCACTAGCGCCCAGGAGGCCTCCGATGCCGCGACTCGTGCGTTGTGGTGTTATCCAAGCGACCTGCGAATGGTCGCCCGAAAAGTATTCGCTCGCGGACATCAAAGAGAAGATGATCGCGAAGCACGAGAAGCTGATCGCGGCGGCGGCGAAAAAGGACGTCCAAATCCTCGGGCTGCAGGAACTTTTCTACGGGCCATACTTTTGCGCGGAACAGAACGCGAAGTGGTACGAGCTGACCGAGAGCGTGCCCAACGGGCCGACGCTCGCGCGCATGCAGAAGCTGGCGAAGAAGCACAAGATGGTGCTCGTGGTGCCGATCTACGAAGTGGAGATGACGGGACTTTTCTTCAACACCGCGGCGGTGTTCGATGCGGACGGAAGCTATCTCGGAAAATACCGGAAGCATCACATCCCGCACTGCCATCCGGGATTCTGGGAGAAATTTTATTTCACGCCGGGGAACGCGGGCTATCCGGTGTTCGAGACGCGCTTCGGGCGAGTCGGCGTGTACATCTGCTACGACCGGCATTTTCCCGAGGGCGCGCGGATTCTGGGATTGAACGGCGCGGAAATCGTGTTCAATCCGTCGGCGACGGTGGCCGGACTTTCCGAATACCTATGGGAGCTGGAACAACCGGCGCACGCGGTCGCGAATCAGTATTTCGTAGCGGCGATCAATCGCGTGGGGACCGAGAAGCCGTGGAGCATCGGCGAGTTTTATGGCAAGAGCTACTTCTGCAATCCGCGCGGGAAAATTGTCGCGCAGGCGAGCCGCGACAAGGACGAACTCTTGGTAGCCGATCTCGACTTCGACGAGATCAAGGAAGTGCGAAACACCTGGCAATTCTATCGCGACCGGCGGCCGGAGAGTTACGACGAGATCGTACGAACTCGAATCCCCGGCTCGGCGCAGGCCGCGGATTGAGGCTACGCCGATGACCACCGCAACAGTCACCGCACCGCTTTGCCGCAATTTCATCAACGGCCGCTGGGTCGAGTCCCGCTCGGGGCAGACCATCGAGCGGCGCAATCCCGCCAACCTGCAAGAAGTGACGAGCGTCGCTCCGCTTTCCACGCGCGAGGAAGTGCGCGAGGCGATCGCCGCGGCGAAAGCTGCGTTTCCAGCTTGGCGCGATACTCCGGCACCGGCGCGCGGGAAAGTGCTGGCGCGCGCTGCGGCGCTGATGGAGAAGCAAAAAGAAGCGCTGGCGCGAACGCTGTGCCGCGAAGAAGGCAAGACGGTGAAGGAAGCGCTGGTCGAGGTGCAGAGGTCGATCAACGTTTTGGAGTTCACGGCGGGCGAAGGGCGGCGGATGGGCGGCGAAACGATTCCGAGCGAACTCGCCAAGACCATTTCGTACACGATCAAGCAGCCGCTGGGGGTGGTAGGCGCGATCACGCCGTGGAATTTTCCTGTGGCGATTCCCGTGTGGAAGGCGGCACCCGCGCTGGTGGCGGGCAACACCGTGGTGCTGAAACCGGCCGAACTGACGCCGGAGTGCGCCGCGAAGGTCGTCGAGATTTTTCAGGCGGCGGGCGCTCCCGCGGGCGTGCTGAACATGGTGCTCGGCGCGGGCGAGGAGGTCGGCGACGAGCTGCTGCGAGACGCCGAGGTGCGCGCGATTTCATTTACGGGATCGAATGAAGTCGGGAGCCTGATCTATTCGGTGGCCGCGCGGCAGATGAAAAAATGCCAGTGCGAAATGGGCGGAAAGAATCCGGTGGTCGTGCTGCGCGACGCAGACTTGGCGCTGGCGACGCAGTCGGTGGTGCTCGGCGCGTTTGGATCGAGCGGGCAGCGGTGCACGGCGACGAGCCGCGTGATCGTGGAAGATGCGGTGGCCGACCGGTTCGTGAAGATGACCGTCGAGCAGGCGAGGAAGCTGAAAGTCGGAAATGGGCTCGACGCCGATGTGGACGTGGGACCGGTGGTGGACGAGCAGCAGCTCAAAACCGTGCTGCGCTATCTCGAAATCGGGAAGAAGGAAGCGCGGCTGCTGCTGGGCGGCGGGCGGATGCCCGGGGGCAAATACGAGAACGGATATTTCGTCGCGCCGACCGTGTTCGATCGGGTGCCGTGGGACAGCACGATCGCGCAGGAAGAAATCTTCGGGCCGGTGCTGTCGGTAATTCGCGTGGCGGATTTCGAGGAAGCGCTGCGCGTGGCGAATTCGGTGAAGTTCGGCCTCTCGAGCTCGATCTACACGAACGATGCGCGCAGAATTTTCGAGTTCATCGACCGGATCGAGACGGGGATCACGCACGTGAACGCTCCGACGGTGGCGAGCGAGGCGCAGATGCCGTTTGGCGGGATGAAGGCCACGGGCGTGGGACTGCGCGAAATGGGCCGAGTGGCGATCGATTTCTACACCGAGCTGAAGGCTGTTTACATCGATTACACCGCGCCCAAGGGGTGAGTTCTTCTTGATGGCCACTGATTCGCGATGAGCGAGACGACAATTCCTTCCGCGCGCGAGCCGCGCGTCGAGGTTTTTGACGCGCAGGCGGTGCGCGCGAGTTCCCTCTACAACGAAGATCTCGCACCCGTGCCGGCTGAGCGCCGCACGTGGGGCACCTACAACTACGCCGCGCTGTGGATCGCGATGAGCGTGAACATTCCCACGTACCTGCTCGCCAGCTCGATGATCGCGGGCGGCATGAGCTGGAAACAAGCGATCTTCACCGTGTTTCTGGGAAACGTGCTGGTGCTGATCCCGATGTTGCTGAACGCGCACGCGGGAGCGGAGTATGGAATTCCCTTCCCTGTGTTCGCGCGCTCGGCGTTCGGGGTGCTGGGAGCGAACGTGCCCGCGATGCTGCGCGCGCTCGTGGCGTGCGGCTGGTTCGGGATTCAGACGTGGATCGGCGGCGAAGCGATCTACGCGATGGTCGTGGCATTGGCGCCAAACGCGAAGAACGTGAGCTGGGGCGTGCCGGTATGCTTTGTCCTTTTCTGGGCGCTGAATCTGGCGGTGATCCTGCGCGGCATCAAGGCGATCCGGTTTTTGCAGGGGATCACGGCTCCATTTTTGCTGCTGATCGGGCTGGCGCTGCTGCTCTGGGCGCGCGCGAAAGCGGGCGGGTTCGGGCCGATGCTGGCAACGCCGTCGAAATTTCAGACGTTCGGCGAGTTCTTCAAGTTCTTTGTGCCGTCGCTGACGGGCGTGGTGGCGTTCTGGGCGACGGTGGCGCTGAATATTCCTGACTTTACTCGATACGCGCGCGGGCAGCGCGAGCAGATGGTGGGGCAGGCGCTAGGGCTGCCGACGACCATGACATTTTATTCGTTCATTGGGATCGCGGTGACGTCGGCAACGGTGGTGCTGTTCGGGCAGGCGATCTGGGACCCGGTGGCGGTGCTGGCGCGGCTCGGGAATCCGATTGCGGTGGTCGTCGCGATGTTGGCGCTGCTGATGGCGACGCTCAACGTGAACGTCGCGGCAAACGTTGTTTCCCCGGCGAACGATTTCTCGAATTTGTGGCCGAGGAAAATTAGTTTTCGCACTGGCGGACTACTGACGTGCTTGATCGGCGTCCTGATGCAGCCGTGGAAACTGCTGGCGAGCTATGGCAATTACGTTTCCGGCTGGCTGGTCGGCTATTCGGGCTTTCTGGGGCCGGTGGCGGGAATTTTGATCTGCGACTATTTCGTGCGGCGAAGAACAGTCCTGAACGCCGAGGATCTTTACCGGCGGGGCGGCATCTACGAATTCTCGAGTGGCGTGAATTGGAGAGCGATTCTGGCGCTGGCGGCCGGGTGCGCGGTGGCGTTTGTGGGACTCGTGTACGCGCCGGTTCGCGTGTTGTACGACTACGCCTGGTTTGTTGGATTTGGGGTGAGCTTTGTGGCGTACTTCCTATTGATGCCCGCTAACAAACCTGCCAAGAAGGCGTCAGCCTAGGTTCCGGCGGCGTCTTGAGAAAACGCGAGGAGAGATGCCTACTAGATGTCTGGTTTTCTTTCTAGCCTTTTCTGCCTTACTTGTGCCGGCGTGGGCTGGACACACGTTGACAACGCAAGAACAAACGGTTCTGCAAAACTGGCTGGCCCAACACCCGGGATATCGAATCGCGACCGATGAAGACTGCGACTGCGCCGACGACATTAAGCAGATGAAAGCTGGGTCCGGTGGGGTGTGGAAGCCCGTGCCGGACTATCACCCGTATACTGCGACCGGCGATTTCAACGGTGACGGTGTGGAAGACTTCGCTGTCGTGGTGGTTGAACGTTCGAAGCAAGAGGATAACTTCGCGCTGTTGGTGTTCAACGGACCCTTTAAGCCAGAGACAGCTTCGCCTGCCTTCATGAAGTCAGGTCTCGAGCTTAAGTATCAGGGTTTGTTTTACGGGCCACCGCGACCGAAACCGTACCGACTTCTAGTAGGTCAATTTAATAGCGATACGGCGTTGCGTCTCATCCCACACGGTCGTGGTTACAGGTTGGGCGACTAAGGGCGCGTGGGCGAATGGCCCACCCCGCCAATTAAAGCACCGGCGTAAGCTCCGCGATTAGTCGCCGCTCGGGAACGGAAGCGAAAGAGTGGCGGACGACTGGCGCACGCGGTCGTTCCAGCTCATGGGCGCTTCTCCGGCGTCGACTTGCTTCATCGTGATGCAGTTTTCCACCGGGCAGACCAGCGCGCACAGATTGCAGCCCACGCATTCTTCCTCGAGGATGCGCGGCACGTGAACGCCGAAGCCGTTCGCATTTTTCTTTTCCGATGATTTGTACGGCTCGATGCACTGGTGCGCGCCGTCCTCGCAAGCCACGTAGCAGAGCTGGCAGCCGATGCAGAGACTGGAATTGATCTCCGCGACGATCTTGTAGTTGAGATCAAGATCGCCCCAATCTTTCACGTTGGGCACGGCGCGGCCGCGGAAATCCTCGATGGTACGGAAGCCTCGGTCGTCCATGTATTGCGAGAGGCCGTCGATCATGTCCTCGACGATGCGGAATCCGTAGTGCATCGCGGCCGTGCAGACCTGCACGGTGGAGGCGCCGAGGGCGATGTGTTCCGCAGCGTCATTCCAATAGCCGATCCCGCCGATGCCGCTGATGGGGATGCGCGAATTCTTCGCGACGGTCGAAAGCAGATGGAGCGCGATGGGCTTCACGGCCGGGCCGCAATAGCCTCCGTGGGAGGATTTTCCGCCGACGTTGGGGCGCGGCGCGAAGCTATCGAGATCAACGCCCATGAGCGAATTAATCGTGTTGATCAGGCTGACGGCATCTGCGCCGCCACGCTCGGCTGCTGCGGCAATGTGCGAGACGCTCGTGACATTGGGCGTGAGCTTGACGATCACGGGAATGCGCGCGACTTCCTTCACCCATGACGTGATCATTTCTGTGTACTCGGGCACCTGTCCGACGGCTGCGCCCATGCCGCGCTCGCTCATGCCGTGCGGGCAGCCGAAATTCAGTTCGAGGGCATCGGAGCCGGCATCTTCGGCGCGGCGCACCATTTCGTGCCAGGATTCGCGCTTGGACTCGACCATGAGCGAGGCGATGACGAGGTTCTTCGGGTAGCGCTTCTTCACTTCGTAAATTTCGCGGAAATTGACTTCAGTGGGGCGGTCGCTGATCAGCTCGATATTGTTGAAGCCCATGATTTTCACGCCGTTGAGGTCGATGGCGCCGTAGCGCGAGCTGGTATTGACGATGGGATCGCCGATCGTTTTCCAGACGGCGCCGCCCCAGCCCGCGTCGAACGCGCGCATGACTTGGCCGCCCGTGTTCGTCGGAGGGCCGGACGCAAGCCAGAATGGATTCGGGCTGGTGATGCCGCAGAATTTCACGCTGAGATCAGCCATTGATCACCTCCGAGTACGACGAAAATCATTTCGGCGACGCCCCGCACCGTATGGGTGGCGCGGCGCCAAGAATGTGCGCCGGGCACGGCATGCCGTGCCCCTACGGAAGACAAAACATCACGCGCGCTTAGCGCGGAGAACCGAGCCAAGGGTCGAGGCCGCGCGCGGCGGCCATGCCGTCGGCGACGGCGTCCACCACTTCTTTTCCGCCATTCGTGCAATCGCCGCCAGCGAAATATTTTGCGTGACCGGTTTGATGCCGGTCGTTGACTTTAACCGTGCCATTCGAGTTGATCTGCAAACCCTTCACGGCAGTCAAGAAATCCGTCGCGGGCTTTTGTCCCACGGCACGGACGACCATGTCGACGTCGAGCTTGAATTCGGTGCCCGGTACAGGCACGGGATTGCGGCGGCCCTTTGAATCCGGCGAGCCGGGTAGCGTGCGCACGCATTCGAGGCCAGCGACGACGCCGTCGTGGCCAAGCACGCGCACAGGCTGTGTTTGCCAGAGAAAACTGACCGCGTCCTGCTTGGCGAGTTGGTACTCGTAGGCGAAGGCGGGCATTTCCGGTTCGGCGCGGCGATAAATTAAATAGACGATTTCCGCGCCGAGGCGGCGCGCGGCCGTCACCACGTCGATGGCGGTGTTGCCCGCGCCGATGCAGGCGACGCGGCGGCCGACCTCGACTTCGTGGAAGGGCTGGACTTTTGTCTTCTCGATGAACTCGATGGCGCCGTAAACACCGTGGAGGTCCTCGCCCGGCAGATTCAGCGACCAGGTTTCGCCGAGTCCAACACCGAGGAAGATGGCGTCGAATTGCTTTTCGAGATCGGCAAAGGAGATATCGCGGCCGACTTCCGTTTTCTGGCGGAACCTCACGCCCAATTGCTTGACGAGATCGGTTTCGCGGATTGCGTCGGCTGCGCGCGCTTTGTAGGCTGCGATGCCGTACGTGTTGAGGCCGCCAGGCTGCTCGTTGCGGTCAAAGATGGTGACGTCATAGCCCCACTTCGCGAGTTCCGCGGCGCAGGCGAGAGACGCGGGGCCCGAGCCGACGCACGCCACGCGCTTTCCGTTGGGCGCGCCGGCGCGGAAAAGCTGGATGTTGTTACCGAAGACGTGATCCACCGCGTAGCGCTGCAGGCGTCCGATTTCGATGGGCGATTCGCCCTTCTCGTGCATAACGCAGGCGCCCTCGCAGAGAACTTCCGTGGGGCAGACGCGGCCGCAGCTATGCCCGAGAATATTCGCGGAGAGGATTTCGCGGGCCGAGCCGCGCAGATTGCCGGTCGAAATCTTCTTGATGAAGGCGGGAACGTCGATGTGCGTGGGGCAAGCGATCGTGCAAGGCGCGTCGAAACAGTAGAGACAGCGCGCGGCTTCGATGGCGGCCTGCCGCCGGGTCATCGCAGGCGCGATTTCGGCGAAGTTCTTTTCGTATTGATCCGGGGAAAGCTTCGGCGCCGTGTCGCGAAGCGGCATAGGGAAACCGGTTGGAATCTCCGAATCGCACGGCTCGGTGTGGTGACTTGCTTCCGGCCGATGACGAGCCCACTAAGGCGCCATTCTAACATCGGTTTAGACCGGAAACCGAGTTTCCTACGGCAGGCGCATGCCGGTTTGCGCGCAGGCTTCAAATACCGAGAGCAGGTTGGTGAGTCCGAGGAGATCCTTGATCGACTTGTTGTAATTGATGAGGAGAAGGTCGCAATTCGCTTTCTTGGCCGAGATGTAGAGCGCGACGATCGCGCCGAGGCCGGCGCTGTCCATGCGATGAACTTCCTTGAGATCGAGGATGATTCGCCTGGCTTGCGGGATCGCGCCTCGCACGTGGGTCTTGAGGGCGTCCGAATGCTCGGCCGTCAGCCTGCCGGCGCATTCGACGATTGTGGCGTCTTCCCACGTGTAACTGCGAAGCCTGAGACCGGTTGCCGGAGACGCTGGTGATTCCGATGCCATTTGTTGCTCCTACTCGCGGAAAGCGATGATGCTTATGCGCGTGGCTTTGTGTTCTGTATCGTGTTTGCGGGCCAAACACAAGGGATTTTGACCCAGCTAAGGGGTTTTGTTGACTTCGCACCGCCGGATTACGCCGAAGAGGGATTCTTCGACTTCGCATCCCGACCCGGAGATCGACAAAACCGATCTCCGGGAAAGATAAAGACGTCGGGACGCTCCGCTCAGAATGACGACATCGCGTAGGATCGCTTGCCTGGGTACATGTCTTGCGCGGCGTTTCGCGAATGCCCTAAGATGCCTGCACGTGATTCTTTGGAGGCGAGATGCGTTTTGACACCGTGATCAGAGGCGGCACCGTGGTCACCGCGACGGATACGTACGCGAGCGACATCGGAATTCTGGGCGGTCGGATTACGGCCATCGCGGACTCGCTGCCGATCGAGAATGCGGGGAAGGTGATCGATGCGGCGGGATTCCTCGTGATGCCGGGAGGGATCGACGTCCACACGCACCTCGACATGCCGTTCGGCGGGACGACGAGCGCGGACGATTTCGAAACCGGGACGATTGCCGCGGCGTTCGGCGGGACGACGACGCTGATCGATTTCGCCATCCAGCAGAAGGGGCAGAGCCTGCGGCAGGCATTCGAAACGTGGATGAAAAAGGCCGAGCGCAAGGCCGCGATCGACTATGCGTTTCACTGCATCATCACCGATCTCGGCGACGCGCAGCTCGAAGAGATGGGCACGCTGATCGGCGAGGGCGTATCGAGTTTCAAACTTTTCATGGCATATCCGGGTGTGCTGATGGTGGACGACGCGACGATCTTCCGGGCGATGTCACAAGCCGCGAAGTATGGCGGGCTGATCTGCATGCACGCGGAAAACGGCGGAGTGATCGATGTGATCGTCCGCCGCGCGCTCGCGGAAGGCAAACGCGCGCCGAAGTATCACGCGCTGACGCGGCCGACGACGACTGAAGGCGAGGCAACAAGCCGCGCGATTGCGCTCGCGGAGATGGCGGGATCGCCTGTGTATATCGTGCATCTCTCGTGCAACGATGCGCTCGAAAAAGTGCGCGAGGCGCGCGACCGCGGAGTGCCGGCGTACGCGGAGACGTGTCCGCAATACCTATATTTGTCGCTCGAGAATATGGACGCGCCGGGATTCGAGGCTGCGAAATACGTGTTCACGCCGCCGCTGCGGGAAAAATGGCACCAGGAAAAGCTGTGGCAGGGGCTGACGCACGACACGCTGCAGGTCGTGTCCACCGACCACTGCCCGTTCTGTTTCAAGGATCAGAAAGAGCTCGGCAAAGACGATTTCACGAAAATTCCGAACGGCGGGCCCGGAATCGAGCATCGGCTGAGCCTGGTGTACACCGGCGGTGTGCACGGCGGACGATTTTCGCCGAACCGGTTCGTGCAACTGGTGGCGACAGCTCCGGCGAAGCTGTTTGGGCTGTTTCCGCGCAAAGGCACGATCGCGGTCGGATCGGATGCGGACCTCGTCGTGTTTGACGTGAACCAGGAACAGGTGATCAGCGCGGCGACGCACCACATGCGCGTCGACTATTCGATGTTCGAGGGGATTCGCGTGAAGGGAGTGCCGAAGAGCGTGCTGTCGCGCGGCCGGACGATTATCGAGAATGGGAAATTTGTCGGCAAGGCGGGGGGCGGGGAGTTTGTACGGAGGCAGCGGTACAACGGCATTTGACGCGAGTGGCCGCTACTCCTCGCCGATGTCTTCTTTCCAAATTTCCGGATGGTTGCTGATGTAATCGGCCATCATTGCGACGCACTCGGCGGAGTCGAGATCGACCACGCGAACGCCGAGCGAGCGCAGCCATTCGATGCCGCCCTGAAAATTGCGGCTGTCGCCCACGACGAGCGTCCCGAAGCCGAACTGGCGGACGAGCCCACTGCAATACCAGCACGGCGCGAGCGTGGTGACCATGATGAGATCGCGGTAGCTGCGCTGGCGGCCGGCGCTGCGAAATGCGTCGGTCTCGCCGTGCATCGAGGGGTCGCCATTCTGCACGCGCCGGTTGTGGCCGGAGCCGATCAGACGGCCGTTGCCGTCAAAAATCGCCGCGCCGATTGGCAGCCCGCCTTCCGCGAGGCCTTTGCGGGCCTCGGCCAGTGCGACCGCAAGCATTCCCGCGTAGATTGGTTCAGGTTTCATTGCTCTACCCTACTGTGCGGACGGAATGGCCGACTCGCGCTCGGCCCAATGTTCGACCAAATCGCGAACGACTGTATCACCGACGCGCTCCGCTGCTTCCAGGGACTCCATGAATGCCGAATAATTCCCGCTGGCCATCTGCTTCAGGCTGTCCGCAGCGGTGACGCCGGGCGCCTCGCGATCGTAGTTGCTAATCGTGCGCAGCACAAGCACGCGGCGCAGGTCGACGCGGCCCGCACGATCGAGAAACGTGAGCGCTTGCAGCGTGCCGGTGTCCTCCATCGCCGACTCCATGAAATTCCCATTGCCGCCGGTAAAGTAGCGCACCCACGCGTTGGCCCACTGGTCCATCAGGGCACCATGCCAAAAGGTGCTGCCGGAAAGCGCATCGCCGTGCGTCACGAACGGCGGCCGCTGCGCATTCGGGAAGCCTGTGAAACGGGCGCGAGACTTGCGCAAGGAATCGTCGTCGGCGAGTGGAACGTTTTTCGTGAGCTGCAAGGCCCAGCCAACAAGTTGAGGATTGAGCGTGAACATCTCGCTCTGCGACTCGGCCGGCACCGGCTGCTCGTAAGGCGAGGCGCGGCGCAAGGGAGTGCGGCCGGTGGTCCAATTGTTGGGAATCTCGCGGGCGTCGAGTTCATACGCGAGGTCGCTATCGATCACATGGTCCGCCCAGACGGCCGAGCCGAGCGAAACGTCCGCGGGATCGCCGCCGCCGATTCCGGCGACGATCCAGTAGGCTTTCGAGAGATCGAAGCGCGGATCGGTGCCGAGCGCCATCACGGAGGCGGCCGCTTTGGCCGTGCCGACGCCCGTCAACATGCCGAGAACGCCGTCCTGGTTCATGCGCACGTGGTGGTAGCCGGCAGGAACGTCGATGATCTGATCGAGATGCTCGCGTTCGACCCAAAGCTGAAACTCGCCGGGCGCGTCGCCCGTGTCTTCGCCCCGCTCAAACATGGTAACCACGACAACTTTGATCTGGATGGGCTTCAGGCCGGGCACAGACTGAGCGCCGAGCGAACCGGCGCAGAGCGCGGATGCTATGAGCGCTCCGCAGAGAAAAGCGACAAACCGGCTCATGAATTCCCTTCCCTTGGAATGAATTGAGATGACGCGGACTACCAATTGAATGTTACATCATGTCTTCATCAGGGCGGTGAATGGGAAATTGAGTTTGAGGCGGGCGGCAGTAGAATGTACGGGAAACTCTTCAAGAAACTTCCAGGCACGAAAAGGATTTGAGATGAATCGCGCTCTTAGAACCGCTTGCGCTCTCATACTCGCTTTCGGATGGTCCGCGGCCACGCATGGGCAGGCGAAGGATCAACCCGCACCTCGTGCCGAGGGAGATACCGCCGAGCAGCGGACGGCGCGTGCCTTCGATGCCGCCCGCGCAAATCCGCTCGATCTGCACGCGTTTTTGGTGGGGATGCCTAAGGGCGGCGACCTACACGTTCACTTGAGCGGGGCCGTGTACGCCGAGTCCTGGATCAGGGCCGGAGTCGAGGACCATCTGTGTATCAACACTTCCACGCTATCGTTGGTGCAGCCGCACTCGATGATAGGCGCGAACGGGCAAGTGGAGTGCGAGAAGGGAGACGTCCCCGCCGAGCGAACCTATCAGGAACAGCATCTGTTCGATGCGCTCGTGGATGCTTTTTCGATGCGCGGATTTGTCCCTTCCACCGGAATGACGGGCCACGATCATTTTTTCGATACGTTTCCGAAGTTCGGCGCCGTGAATTCGCAGCACACCGGCGAATGGCTCGACGAGGTGGCCACGCGCGCCGCAGCGCAGAACGAACAATATCTCGAACTGATGGTCACGCCTCCGTTTGACCACACGGCCGCCATCGCGAAGGAACTTGGATGGCACGCCAATCGCAGTTTCGGCGAATTCCGCGATCAGCTCATCGCGCATGGGCTGCGCGACGACGTCGACATAGTGAACACGTATCTGGATCAGGCGGAGTCGCTGCGCCGGCAGATTGAACGCTGCGGCCAGCCAAATCAGGCGGCGGCGTGCGGCGTGCAGATCCGGTACATCTATCAGGTGCTGCGCGCATTTCCTCCGGAACAGGTTTTCGCGCAGACGCTACTGGGATTTGAGGCGGCGTCGGCCGACCCGCGCATCGTGGGCATCAACTACGTGCAGCCGGAAGACGCGTATATCGCGATGTCGAACTACGCGCTGCACATGAGGCTGCTGGACTTCTTGCACGGTTTCTATCCCAAGGTGCACATCAGTTTGCACGCCGGTGAACTCGCTCCCGGGATGGTGCCGCCCGAGGGGTTGTGCTGCCACATTCGGCTCGCCGTCGAAGAAGCGCACGCCGAGCGAATCGGGCACGGCGTGGACGTGATGCAGGAGGATCACCCCTACGATCTGCTGAAGGAGATGGCCGCGAAGCACGTGATGGTGGAGATCAATTTAACCAGCAACGACGTAATTCTTGGCGTGACGGGCAAAGAGCATCCGTTCCCCGTCTATCGCAGATTCGGCGTGCCGGTTGCGCTCTCGACGGATGATGAGGGCGTGTCGCGCATTGACTTGACGCACGAGTACGTTCGCGCGGTCGAGACTTACGGGCTCAGCTACGCGGACCTGAAGAAGATCGTGCGCACGAGCATCGAGCACAGCTTTTTGCCGGGAGAAAGTTTGTGGAGCGATCGAGACGGCTTTGCGCATCCTGTCCCGGCATGTTCGCAGGACACGTTGGGAGCAGCCAAGCCATCAGCGGGATGCGCGGGCTTCCTGCATTCCAGCGAGAGAGCGCAGCAGCAGTGGGAACTGGAGCGGCGATTCGCCGCGTTTGAATCGAGCCGTTAACAAGACTGGCGTGGTGCCCGGGGTGGGGGTCGAACCCACACGACGCGTGAGCGTCAGGGGATTTTAAGTCCCCCGCGTATGCCATTCCGCCACCCGGGCAAGGAACTTCTAAACAATAGCACGGACTAATATTTGGTTAACCGCGCAACGGAGGGACTTCTATCGGGAACGTGTTCAGACGATAATAAAGATCCTGCCGGAAGTGCCTGGCAGCGACTTCATGCCGGGGACCTCGGTTCGTGGCGGCCACTACGCGCACGTTTCGATCACCAGACTTATCTTTTGGGGATCGAACGGCTGCGAGAGTTCACTACGCGCCAATGGTGCGGGCAACGTGGGACAATTCCAGTGCAGGGCGAGATCAGCCGTTGAGGAGTTTATTTACGACGTCCGCAGCGCCGTAGATTGGCTCGCTTTGAGGCAGGAATCGCACAATTCCGGCCAAGTCATCCCCTGAGGTCACGAGCCCTTTCTCGACGTACCGACCGCACCGAACCTGGGGCTGGCCGATCGTTGCCACGAGGGCATTGCAGAGACACGTTCTGCCGACCGTGTCTTCGAGTTTTCCGCCCTTGGAGAGATAAACAGTCACCGGCTCGCCGGGACACCGGTAAGCAATTTTACCGTCAGGGCCTTTGTAGGCCTCGCGCAAATAGCCAAGATCGCAAATGCGCGGCCTGGCCGAATAGACATCGCGCTCGGATAGCGTGCCTTGCAACTGTGCCACCTTAAACGGGAAACCCGTGGGCGAAGCCAGCGAATCGGTGACCACTCGTGCATCGCCCGAGATAACCTTTGCCAAAAGGGCTTGCTTGTAGTCATCCCTCAAACCCGATTCCGCGCAATACGCAAACGCGGTGCCTACCTGAACGCCCGCCGCGCCCGCCGCCAGGGATTCGCGAACTTTTTCGGGCGAACCATATCCTCCTGCAAGCCAAAACGGCAGGCCGAGATCGCGTATCTTTTCGAGGTCAACCTGATCGCGTTCTCCGTAGATTGGTTCTCCTGCTTCATCAAGCTGCAGCTTGCCGCGGGGAGGCGCGTTATGGCCTCCGGCGGTCGGTCCTTCGATGACGAATCCGTCCACTCGGCCGTTGGCCCTCTTCACCATCGTTGCAGCGAGAGTATTTGAAGCAATGACGGCAAGAAACTTGGGCCTGACCAGCGGCGTAAGTTCACGTTCCATGAATTCCGAGGGAACAAACGTCATCGTAGTGTCATCACCTTCCTCGGCGCCGGTGACGTGGAGGGTATAGGTTGCGGGTTTGTGGCAAGACAAGAGATCAAGCACTCCGGGAATCTTCAGCGGAACGCCCGCGCCCATGAGGATATAGCCAACACCGGCGAGCATCGCGCCATACAAAGAAGGCAAATGCGGAATCTGAATTTTTTCCAGATAGTTTATACCGACTGGATTGTCGTGCCCTTCGCGAGCGAGAAAGACTTCGACAAAATTGGCGAGGATGCAAAGTTCGCTCAACTCGCGCGGCGTGTCTTTTGTGTGCATCGGCACGGTTTTGTAGGACGCGCTCGCCGCCTTCCCACCGAGGATATAGAATTTGCTCCACGCACGTTCGGCCATGACCGGGAATGGAAAATGGTCGAGGCCGCGGCGCATGTGCCCGCCTGGGTCACCGTCTTGCAGGCGCCTAGCAAAGATTTGATCCAGAGCGGTTCCAGAAACAACTCCGAGTTGGCCGAGCCGCGATACCGCCTGGGCAAGTTTCCAACTGGATACTCCGGCACCCATACCACCCTGAATGATCGTCGGGAGATTGCTCATACTAGTGAGTATGACCTGTCCCCACCGTTCCGATTGTCATAGTTTTGTATTAATTGCGAGGATGAGGCGAAGAGCTGACGAACGAAGACTTGGGCATTTCTCAAGGCAGACCAGCGCATTCGCTATTCGAGTGATCCCAACGGTTGGCCTCGCGGTTCAAACATGAGTGGCGGAAGGCGGGTCCGTAAATCTTTTCTTCACTTCCTCGGGAATCGGTTCGCTCCGGAACGTGACCGGATCTTGGCTCACGCGCACGACCCATACGCGCCTCTCAAAGATCTCCAGCCCGAGGCCGCCATCAGGCCGGAAAACTCGGTGCTGGACCAAGAAGCTGCTGCGCCCCCATTCGGGGATGGATGTTTCGTAGATTACCTCGTCGCCGAAGTCGGAAGGCACGATGAACCGCGCACGCAAATCAACTAAAGGGATGCCGATGATGTTGTAGGTCTTGAGCATGACAGGCTTGAACAAACCGGCCAGCGCGAACAGGCCGTTCGTGCACGCGTCGCCGTATTCGAGGTAGCGCGGAAAGAAGACGGTTCCCGCCGCGTCGCAGTCACCCCATTCGATTTGAATGTGCCTTCGATTGGTCAGCATGCAATAGCACTCCCATAGAAGTTTTAACTAAGGTGTCGCAGATCTAGGCGTCGTTTTAATCGCTCATTGCGAAGGTAACCGCATGAAGACAGCGCTGAGCGTCTTGCATTGCTAACCAACGTTAAGGTCCGGGTCCTGTTCGTTCTTCTTTATGCCACCGAGCTTTTGTAAGCGCTGGTAGGCCAACAGGGCGGCTCCAAGGGCGGCGACCATGTCCGGTTCATCACTGACATTCACTTGACGGCCGATACTGGATTTCAAGGCCTCCACCATTCCAGTCTGGCGCGCCACGCCGCCGACGAAAGTAACCTCGTCTTCAAGCCCCACGCGGGCAAGCAACGCCTTGGATCGCGAAGCAAGCGAATTGTGGATACCGCGAATGATATTTTCGACGCTCTGGCCCTCGCTGACGAGGTTGATGATCTCCGATTCCGCCAGCACGGCGCACACGCTGCTGATCATCGTGGGTTTCTCCGAGGCCATGGAGAGAGGACCAAGTTGATCGAGAGGCATCTCGAGATAATGTGCGGCGCGCTCGAGGAATCCTCCCGAACCGGCCGCGCACTTATCATTGGACTTGAATTCCTTCACCTTGCCGCCTTCGCGCAACCGGATGGCGCGGGTGCTTTGCCCACCGACGTCGAGGACGCAGGCAGTGTTCGGGAAAAGGAACTCGGCTCCCCGCGCAGCGCACGTAATATCGGTGATTTGAAGATCGCGGAAAGGGACGTTGTACCGCCCCAAGCCGGTGGTGGTCACGTACTTCACGTCTGCCATGCAGCCGCCAGCCTTGGCGAGCGCCTGCTCCATCGCTTCCTTGGCCACGCCGGGGAAGTCCGGCCGGGTTTTCACGAGCGCAGTTCCGCAGACTTGCCGTGATTCGTTTACGAGCACCGCTTTGGTGCCCCTGGATCCGATGTCAATTCCCGCTACCAAAACCATGGAACACCTCCGTCACTTTCTGCATGAATCGAACTTTCTACTGGCTACTGCGCGCCGATAATCGGCAGCGATGACGCCGGCGGCGCGACGTGCGCTTGTGCCGGCTTCTCCGAACCTGCGGCGGCAACGCCCAATGCCCGTTCCACCGCGAAAATCGCAGCGCCAATCGCGCCGATGTAATGCGAATCGTCGCAAACATTGACGGGCTGGCCCAGCTTTTCCTCAAGCGCTTTCACCATCCCAATGTTGCGCGATACCCCGCCCGTGAAAGTGACCTCAGGATCGATGCCCACTCGGCGTACCAAGGCCACCGTGCGAGCCGCGATGGCGTTGTGAACACCGCCGAGAATGTCCGGCACCGTCTTCCCTTCCGCCAGGTAGGACATGATGTCCGATTCCACGAATACGGCGCAGACCGTGCTAAGGCGCACGGGCTTCTTTGCACCGAGCGATATCGGGCCGATCTCATCCAGACCGATACCAACGGTTTCCGCCGCGTTTGAAAGGAAGCGCCCGGTGCCGGCGGCGCACTTGTCATTCATGACGAAATCCTTAACGTCTCCGTCTTCGCCAATCCGGATCCCTTTGGCATCCTGGCCGCCCATGTCGATCACGGTGCGGGTTTTTGGAAACAGAAGATTGGCGCCGCGGGCGTGGCAGGAGATTTCGGTGATTTGTGCGTTGCCGAAATTCACCTTATAGCGCCCGTAGCCCGTCCCCACCACATAGGCGATGCTTTCGGGGGCGATGCCGGCCGAGGCCGCCGCCTCCCGAAACGCCCGCTCAGCGGCCATCGAGACATTGGCTCCGGTGTTGATCAAGCAGCGAGCTACGATCTTGCGATCCTCAGACATAATGATCGCTTTGGTCTGCGTCGATCCGACGTCTACTCCGCCTCCGTAAATCATGCGACCCTACCTTTCCTTGCATTCCTACGGCAACTCTCGTTCAGCGGCCTAATCCTTATTTCGCGACCAAGTGCTTTTGGTGCTCCAGCGATTCAAAGAATGCATCCACGCGGTTTCGCAATTGCGCCTCAGAAAAATATCGCGGATCTTCCAAATCGGACTCGATCAGCAGGGTGGGCACACCGAGTTGTTTCGTGAAGTACTCCCTCATGTCACCCTGGCCCGCCGAAAACAACCTGCAGCTCTTCACAGAGTGGATCACGAGCGCATCCGCGCCCCAGTCGTCCACGTAATCCTTGAGTTGCTGGTACCGCTGGAGGAAGTTGCGGTTCGTGCAATTCCATTGCAGCATGTGCCGGGCCATGCTCTCGAGAGGCCGCTGCGGGTCGTGCCGGAAGCCGAACTCCCATATGCCGCCAACGGTCGAGTACGTCGAGGCTATGGCCACCGCGCCCCATCGGCTGAACATGTCGCGAAACTGCCGCAGAAAAGGCCATGGCGGGGGGCCTTCCATGACGACGCGAAACTTTTCCTGCGGCAAGGGACCCTCATGATTGTCCGCCCGCTGCTTCATCTCTTTGTACGCTTCCTGAAAGAACTGCAGACCGTCCTCGGTGCCGCGCAGGCAGTAGAGTGGGGCCATCATCATGACGGAATCAAAATAGGCATCATAGGGAGCGGGGCGCTCCCGCGTGAGTTTCTTGATATTCGACCACAGCTCGCCGGTCTCGCCGGAAATCTCCATAATGCGCTGCAATTTCTTGTAATCGAGCTTCTTCCCGCTCATCCGCTCGAGCACTTCGATGAGCTCCTCCAATTGCTTGACAACGTAATTCACGTCTTCCTCAAGTGGATCGGCGGTCGCGGTGCGGAAAAACGGGACGTCCAGATTGTAGACGGGAGCTTTGGAGTATTCGGCCAGGTGCTCGAACCATTGCAGATAGACGTTGCACCCAACGTAGTTGCACAAAAGCAAGTCGGGCTCCGGAATCGTAGCAAAAGGTGTCTTTCGACCCGCAAAATACATCCCGACGTCGGCCTTGACGTAGGCGCAGTTGTCCGTGGAGTAGCCCATCTCCTCGGCCGCCAGGATAAGCGGCAGCGACTGCTTCTTCACGGCCAGCTGGAGGGCGTTGACCTCCGGATAGACCGGGAGCATGTCGAAGGCTTCGATCAGCTCCACGGGATTGCCGCTGATCAGCATGTAGATGGCTTTCTTACCCTTGCCTTCCGCGGCTGCGGTTAGGTTCGCGTAATAACGGCCGATCATGTCTTTCTGAAGATTGTGGATGCGTCCCTGATAATCAGACTTCGCTGTCGGTTGCGCCATGATTTGGCTCCTTCGTCGATCTGCTGTTTTACCGTTAGTCGAACAACAGTGACTCCACGAATGTTTCCGCCTCGGAACGAGCGCGATCAAAAATCCAGGTTTTCTCTTCAAACTCCAGAAGCAGATGGGGAATCTTCGCGTCATCCAAGGCCTTGCGATACAACGCGTAGTCGAACAAGGCCGGTTCGCAGAACTTGGCGGCTTGGAAAACGACTGCATCCGCCTTCTTTTCTTTAAACATCTTGACCAAGTGCGCCGCCTTCGTCTCCCGGGAATCGTGTTTGGTGCCGGAGTAATAGGAGCGCTCCGAATAACTCTCCGCCAGCTCGTGCAGCGGGTTGTCCCGGAGGGGCACATCCTCGGTAAACCATCTCCAACCGCGCAGGAAATCGTCGTCGAGAATGTAGCATCCCGCCTGTTCCAAAGTCTCGATCAACCCCACAGGTGGAAGTTCGCAGAACGATCCTTCCAGGACCACGCGAATCCGGTCTTTCGGCCTCGACGGGCGTCCGGGAAGTTCAGCGAGGACATTTTCGAGCATCTCCACAAATGCTTCCGGAGCCATCAGTGTTCCCGCTCGTGTCAGTACAAATGATTCCGCCGCAGAGATGACATGCGGCGTATTCGCCCTGATCCGATAGATCTCGCGCAAGCCGGCTCGAATGCGGTTGTAAAGACCGATACTGCGGTTCAAGTCATCGGCGGTGGGCGAATACCCCGACCTCACTTGTAGGCCGTCCAGTATCCGCCGGTATTCCGACTCCAAGTATTTCCTTGCCAAAGGCGAGGCGAAATTCTGCGGGAAGTGAATGTATTCCACAAACATGCCGGCAAAGTTGCGCTGGAAGACGCTCGATAGGTTGCGCGCCGGATCGCATATCGAATGGAACAACATCCCATCGAGAAACTTAAGCCGATTCGTGAGCCCCAGCTCCAGCGTGGTTTTCACAATGGAACAAACGAAAGACTGAAAGCGGGAGTCGGCGTACGTAACCTCGATTTGATTGCCAGCGCCGATGATGCCGAGCGGGAGCATTCCCGATGCGTGGATTAGTTCCACTGGACAGTGAATCGGGAAGCACCCGATTGCCTTCTTCCCGGGATGCTCTTCGAGCCAGCGCTTCGCCACCGTAAATTCAGTGTCCTGTGCGATCTCGCGACAGGAGTCAAAAATACCGCTGAGCTTGGTTGCTTCTAGAACCGGAGTAGTGGCCACGGCTTTCTCCTTCCTTGCGGCACCAAGCAGGCGCGCGTCAGCGTCTGATGCCGATTTCCGCGCGCTCTCTGCGATGTGCTTTCATGACTTGGATTCTACGCACGAGCCCAAGGCCTTGTCAACACTATTCTGGTACTACAATACTATAATTATCCGACAGCCCCTTCTTGCCCGGCTAGGGGCACAGCCACCGCCCGACGAACATCATTCCTGCATGAATGAAAGCAATCATCGGCCAGATGCCACCTTGCGTGAAGTTTTTGCGAATCGCTGTGAATCGGCCCACGGCCGGCGCGCCATCAATTTCAGCATGGTCGAGACCGTGATCGATCGAAAGGTCGCAAGAGCATGGTCCTCAATTTCATCGAGGACCATGCGCAGCGCGCATCCCGCATCGGTGGCGAGTTCCGGATCGTCCATTGAGGCGCTCTGCGGCCCGACCGGTTCAAAAATTTGAATGACATCGAACAGAGTCAGTCGCTTCGGATTGACGGCAAGCCGATAACCCCCGCCCACGCCGCGAACGGCATCAACGATTCCCGCACGTCCGAGATCGCGCAAGACTTTCGCCAGATGGTGGGCAGAAATACCGTATTTATGAGCGATTTCCGTCCCTGAAAGCTGGCTGGTCGGACTCCCTGCAAGCTCAAGCACGGCGCAGAGCGCGAACGAGCTTGCCTTTTGTAATTTCATGCAATTTTGCCTCAGGACAGGCTTAGCCGAGCGTTGTCTCGAGTTCGATAAATGGCCCTGCCATCATTCCTTGACTGCGAAAAAATGAGAGGACAAGATGGTTGTCGCGCGCCAGCATGGTACGCACTTTCTCGACGCCAGCGCGTCGAAAAGCGTCGCAGAGAACCTCGAAGAGTTGCGTCCCTACGCCTTTCAATCGACTCTTGGGCCGCACTTGCACCGCAAACATCCAACCGCAAGGCGGCTCGCCGAATTCCCAAGCGCGCACCTCGCCGATGATAAATCCCTCAATGCGGCCCTGCTGTTCGGCGACTAGAAAAAACCGTGGCAATCTGCGTCGCCCGCCGTAGCGCGCGAATGTTTCTTTCCAATATTTGCGCTTGGCGAGACCGGTGACTTCCTCGTCTAGGGCAATCAAAGCCAAAAGGTCGGAGTTGACTGCCGGCCGGATGCGTATCGCACCCGCCTTCCCGGAAGTGATAGCGGCCATCATGGTTGGCAGACTACGAGCAGTATCTCTCCGCATCGAGAAAGAAGTAAATTAGTACCACTTTCGGTAACACGCAATGCTTTGACTGAATCCACCGCCCCTGATCCTGGAGAAGCCCGGGTAGCGGATCGGGAAACCCATGGTTAAAAATAAGGGGCGGGACCTAGAAGGAATCGCTGTCGCTTGCCCCTCCACCGTTATGAAGCCGTAAGGTAGCGTTTCACCACTTCTGATCTTGCATGTGACTGGTTCCGGGACGGCTCAAAGAAACGTGGTTGTGATACAGCTTCCATGTTCCCTTGTCCCGCAGAAAAACGTCCGTTCCGTACCCTTCCCGGAGTAGACGGTTATCGTTCAGTTTGGATCTCCCATCGGTACGCCACTCATAGACTACAGTGGCGACGTCGCCGAATACTCTGGCCTTGCGGGGGCCGAATTTCAGGCTGACCTCCTCCAGATTGTCAAAATATCTCTCCAACATTTCCTTCGACGCATTCCAGCCATAATATGCGCCGCGCGAGGTAAAGAGGACGAAGCCATCATTGTGCCAGTAGTGGCTGAACAGCTCCGGCAAATTTTTGTCGCTCCATGCCTTTTCCATCGCATCCATGATTCGGAGGACTGCTTCCACGTCTGGTCCGGCAATTTCTGGTTTTGCCGTTCTCTCTTCCACGACTGCTGGTTTGTCCATTTCCCTCTCCTATCAATCCCACACGTTATTCGAAATACTTGACCCCACTCTTTCGACATGCCCACGATAGCGACATCTCCGATAAAACCGCATGGCTCATCCGCAGTTGCTCTCGAGTTCCACTGAACGCGGGAACAGTATGTTGTTCTCGAGATGGACGTGTTGATGCAGGTCCGCCGCAAAGGCGGGCAACGCTTTGTAGAGCGCCTGATAACTGGCGCAGCCATCAGGCGGCACGGTGTAACCCTTCGTGATTTCCCGCATTTTTTCGAGCGCCTGGCCCGCCGCTTCATGCTCCATGATCATTGCCGCCACCGGATTCTGTACGGTTCCAAACATGGGTGCCGGCGGACGGCGCTTGAAACGCGCCGCTTCTTCCAGTTCGGCGATATAGGGGAAGAGCAATTCCTCTTCCTTCATCATGTGCGCCTTCAATTCCGCCGACAATTCTTCAAAGATCAACTGGAGGCCAGCCAATTCCGGATGACCTTTGCCGTGCGCGGAGGCCACCTTTGAGATCAGGCCCTTGAGTCGCGTGATCTCTGCCTGTGTGAACGCGTGATGTTTATCCACGATATGCTGCGCTAACTCTGTAAGCGATGCACTGCGCCAATCCCTTTCGACCGGACTCGAATCAAGCTTTTGGAGCGCTGCACTCACTTCTTCCGCCGATCGGCTAGCCGCCCTGCAAGCTTGCGCAAGAGTTTGATCGCCGCCGCAGCAGTAGTCAATCCCGAGCGATTCGAAAAGTCGCGCGGCTGCCGGGTTCTCGAGAACCAAGTCTCGCACTGAGGCTCCCAGGTTCGGGGGCGCTTTATGTCCGAGTTCCGCGACGCGCGGTGAGCTGTCCATGGCGGCCGTCCTTAATACGCATTACGGTACTGTAATACCGTTAGTGCCGTCAAGCGAAATATACCAGACGCAAACATCCGCAGGTTTCCAGAGCGAGCCATCATGCGTTCAGCACCGTTCCAAGACCGTCGCGATTCCCTGGCCCACTCCGATGCACATCGTGCAAAGCGCGTAGCGGGCCTTCATAATTTGCAGTTGATAGACGGCGGTGGTGACCAGCCGCGCCCCACTGGCACCGAGCGGATGACCGATCGCGATCGCTCCGCCGTTTGGATTCACGAACTCGGCGTCATCCGGCAGACCGAGATCTCGCAACACGGCGAGCGATTGAGCTGCAAATGCCTCATTCAGCTCGATCACATCCATTTTCGATAATGGCAATCCCACCTTTGCGAGGGCTTTTCGCGTAGCAGGTACAGGCCCCATGCCCATGATTCGAGGCTCGACTCCGGCGGCAGCGGTGGCCAATACGCGAACGCGAGGCGTGAGGCCGTATTTTCGCACGGCCGCTTCCGAAGCGAGCAGCAGAGCGCAGGAACCATCATTGATTCCGGAAGCGTTGCCAGCCGTCACTGTTCCATTCGGTTTCACGATGGGTTTCAACTTTGCCAGATTCTCGAAGGTCGTGTCGGGCCGGGGATGTTCATCCGTGTCGAACACCTTTGCTTCGCCCTTCTTTTGAGGAATCGAAACAGGAAGAATTTCATTCCGGAAAAACCCAGCGACATGAGCCTTTCCCCACCGCTGTTGGGTTCGCAATGAAAAGGCGTCCTGATCCGCACGCGCGATATGAAAATCTTCTGCCACGTTTTCGGCGGTTTCGGCCATGGAATCCGTACCGTATCTGCTCTTCATCGCAGGATTGACGAAACGCCAGCCTATAGTCGTGTCGAATACCTCCGCGGTGCGGCTGAATGGCACTTCAGCCTTTCCCATGACGAACGGTGCGCGGGACATGCTTTCCACCCCGCCGGCTATTATCAGATCCGCTTCCCCGCACTTGATGGCGCGGGCCGCGATCCCCACCGCGTCCATGCTGGAGCCGCAGAGGCGATTCACAGTCGAGCCCGGAACACCCGGCGGAAGACCTGCCAGCAGCGAAGCCATGCGCGCGACATTACGATTGTCCTCGCCGGCCTGATTCGCGCATCCGAAGATCACGTCATCCACCGCCTGCCAATCGACTCGCGGATTGCGTTCCATTAGAGATCGAATCGGCATCGCGGCGAGATCGTCCGTACGCACAGCGGACAACGCCCCGCCATAGCGACCAAAGGGCGTGCGGATCGCATCGCAAATCACGGCGTCGCTCATGAATTTCTCCTGTTTCGATTCGTCTCAACCAACGGATTCGCCCCCAAATGTGCCTCCGCTCCATACCAAGTGACGGATCTTGGGGGAAACGCGGTAGCGCCCTCCGCCGTAATGCGCGGCCAGATTTGTGAGAACGTTCTGGATCGTCCCAATACCGAGATCGTCCGCCCAGGCCAACGGCCCCCGCGGATAATTGACTCCCTTGCGCATGGCCGTGTCCACATCTGCGACCGTAGCTACGCCCTGATTCACGACATCGGCGGCTTCATTGATCAGCATGGCGACTGTCCGCATCACGACAACACCGGGCACGTCTCTCAAGCGGGAGACTGCATATCCCGCGGCTTGCAAGAGCCCGACTGCCGAAAGGTACGCGCGTTCTTCGCACCCATTGGCCTTCGTGACCGCCAGACGCGTAGCCTTCATGTAGTCGAGAGCTAAATCGACAACCACAAAATTCCGGTGCCCGGTTTCGAACGCCCTCTGTGTCGCGCTGCGGCCGTCGGTGACGGCCAGAATCGCGTCTCCCACTTCAACCGCATCCCCGTGGTCCAATCGCGAGGGCGCGCGGGCAATGGTCACTCCTGACTTAGCCAACCGCTGGGCTAGCGCTTCCGCCAGAGATCCCGCCGACAAAAAGGTGACACGTTCCGGCCTCGGAGCAGGCGGTTCCGTGTCCGGCATCGGCCCGAGAGCGTTCTCGCCGTATTCGTAGAATCCGCGCTTGGTCTTCCTCCCGAGAAACCCGGCACGAACCATTTCCTGCTGGATCAGCGAGGGCCGGTAACGCGGGTCGCCAAAGTAAGCGCCGAAGATTGATTGGCTCACGGCGAAACCGATGTCGAGCCCAACCAGATCCATCAGTTCGAAAGGGCCCATTCGAAACCCGCCGGCTTCCCTCATCACCGCATCAATTGTGGCGGGGCTCGCCGCTTGCTCGGCCAGCAGGAGCAGCGCCTCTCCGTAATAAGGCCGGGCGACCCGATTCACGATGAAGCCTGGCGTCGACTTCGTGTAGACGGGAGTTTTGCCCCAAGCCACCGCCGTTGCGTGAACGGTATTCAAAAGTTCCGGATCCGTCGCCATGCCCCTGATCACTTCGACCAATTCCATCACCGGCACGGGATTGAAGAAATGCATCCCCACAAGCCGTTGGGGAGCCTTGAGCGCCGCGGCAATCGCCGTGACGGAAAGCGACGAGGTGTTGGTGGTGAGAATACAATTGACGTCCACTATATTTTCAAGCTCCGCGAACAACTGCCGCTTGACCTCGAGATCCTCCACGACGGCTTCGATGACAATTCCCGATCCGCGAAGCTCGTTTAAACTCGATGCGGCACGCAAGCGCGCCGATGCGCTCTCGGCTGCCTCCGCCGAAAGTTTTCGTTTCGAGACCAATTTATCGAGATTCTGCCGGATGCCTTGAACCGCCTTCGGCACCGCATCGGTCCGGGAGTCATATAGCACGACAGCGTGCCCCGCCAGCGCCGCCACCTGCGCGATGCCCGCTCCCATAGTTCCGCTTCCAATCACGCCCACGAGACCGTTCTGTGAAAGTGCGCTGGAGGACATCGTTGTCATTCCCTTCTTGGCTCCCTACGGCAAAAACCCCCGTCAGTCTACAATTGAACGAGGATCGATGAAGGTAGTATGTTCGATAGCGCTTGGAGTGTGGACTCATGTGAGATCAGACATCAGTGACCGACGTCACAGCTTTCGAACGCTTATTCCAGTAGTCGTAGTCATTGCTTCATAGCGGAGCAAAGGAGGGTGTATGTCCGCGTTCTCGGGTGTGGATTATCTGGATTTTGATTCGGTGCTGAATGACGAAGAACTTCTTGCGCGAGGGACGGCACGGCAGTTCGTTGACGAACAGATAATCCCCGTCATCGAGAAGCATTTTCGGGAGTCAACCTTTCCGGTGGAATTGCTTCCGCAACTGGGCGAGCTCGGGTTTTTCGGATCGAATTTGAAAGGTTACGGCTGCGCGGAAATGTCCAACGTCGCCTACGGACTGGTGATGCAGGAACTCGAGCGCGGCGATTCAGGGCTGCGCAGCTTCGTCTCGGTGCAGAGCGGGCTGGTGATGTATCCGATTTACGCGTACGGTTCATCCGCGCAAAAGGATAAATGGCTCCCGCGCTTGCAGAGCGGCAAGGCCATCGGCTGTTTCGGCCTCACCGAGCCGCAGTTTGGCTCGAACCCGGGCGGTATGCTGACGCGCGCTGTGCGCCGCGGCGATCGTTACGTGCTCAACGGCGAAAAAATGTGGATCACCAACGGCTCAATTGCCGATGTGAGTGTGGTGTGGGCCAAGTGCGAGGACGATCGCGTGCGCGGATTTCTCGTGGAAAAGGGAACGAAAGGCTTTAAGACACACGACGTGCACGGCAAATTGTCGATGCGCGCTTCCGTCACATCGGGACTTTCGTTCAGCGACTGCGAAGTGCCGGCCGAGAGTGTGCTCCCAGGTGTGGATGGGTTGCGGGGACCGCTCTCATGCCTTACGCAGGCGCGTTATGGCATTGGATGGGGAGCGATTGGGGCGGCGATGGCTTGCTATGACACGGCCCTGCAATATGCAAAGTCGCGCAAGCAATTCGCGAACAAGCCCATCGCATCGCACCAACTCGTACAGGACAAGCTGGCATGGATGATCACCGAGATATCTAAAGCGCAGCTTTTGGCGCTGCACGTCGGAAGGCTGAAAGACCAGGACCGTGTGCATCCTTCCCATATCTCTATGCTGAAAATGAACAACGTGTGGGTGGCGATGGAAGTGGCGCGCAAGGCGCGCGACATTCTGGGCGCAAACGGCATCGTGGAGGACTACTGTGTCATGCGCCACATGAACAATCTCGAGTCCGTTTACACCTACGAGGGTACCCACGACATTCAGCGCCTGATCATCGGCGAGCGCATCACCGGCATCTCCGCCTACGTCTGAAGTTCGGAGGAGGCCGCCATGGCTCAAAGTGGCGAATGGTTCGGCTGCGGTTATCGTCCAGTCTGCCGATTTAGAAGGCAGGAGAGGGCGTCAACAGAGGCAGACATGGTTGAAGTCGAAAATTCCATCTCATTAGAATCTTCGTCATGAATCTTCCGACGGAAGCAGGGGTCCGTGCTGCGCTCACGCAAGTGAATGATCCTGAGATCGGGATCAACATCGTCGATCTGGGCCTCGTATATGGGATCGAGATCATCAACGACAGGGTCTTCGTCAAAATGACAATGACCACGCCTGCTTGTCCGTTGCATGCGTACTTGAGCAAGGCGGCGGAAGACGCGATTCGTGGCCATTTTCCGGATGTGAATGCCGTCCACATCGAGCTCGTCTGGGAACCACCCTGGGAGGCAAGCAGGATGTCTGAGGCAGCCAGGAAGCAATTGGGGTGGTAGGGTTGAAGGGTCTGACGATTGCCGCTGGTCATGGGGCGCCGCACCGGATTACTTGTTGGCAGTTGGGGCTTTTCTCATCCCTGTTTTCGTGAGCTGCTCTTGGACTCTTTGAGAGGGTCATGACGGGCAATGGCCAGACTTAGCCATCTCACGCGATTTTCACTCCTCATCACGTCGCTGCTCTTCTTGCTTCTGGCCCTATGGACTGGACTTGTGCGTTTGGGATGGAACGCGACGTGGCTGCAATCGAGGCTCACTCTCGACCACGGCCCTTTCATGGTCTGCGGTTTCCTCGGAACACTCATTTGCGTTGAAAGGTCCGTCGCGCTGGGCAAGTGGTGGGGATACATCGCGCCATTTCTGGCAGGCATCGGCTCGCTGGAGTTGGCGGTCGGTCTCCCTGCCAGGCCGGGGATGCTTCTGATCACGTTGGGTGGCCTCGGGCTGGTTTCGATCTTTGTCCTCATCATTGTGAAGCAGCCAACTCTGTTTACCTGGACAATGGGTCTGGGAGCGGGCGCTTGGTTTGTGGGCAACGCCCTCTGGCTCGCCGGAAGAGCCATCCCGCAAATGGTCCATTGGTGGATCGGTTTCCTTGTCCTCACGATTGTGGGCGAGCGACTGGAATTGAACCGATTCCTCGCTCCCTCCAGGTACACCAAGCCAACCTTCTGCATTGGGCTTGGTCTCTTTCTGGCTGGACTGATTGGGACCTCCGCTGTCCCAGTCCAAGGAAATTGGATTTCAGGCGTTGGTATGGTGGCGCTCGCGCTCTGGCTCGCTCGGTATGATGTGGCGCGATTCACCGTTCAGCGAAAGGGGCTTCCCCGCTATATTGCCCTTTGTCTTTTCGGGGGATACGTCTGGCTGGGAATCGGCGGACTGATCCGCTTGTTTTCGATCCGATTGGAGATTGCGGGAAGTCCTGTTTATCTTGTGTACGATGCTACGCTTCATAGCATATTTCTCGGCTTTGTGTTTTCGATGATTTTTGCGCACGCACCCATTATTTTTCCCGCGGTCGCAGGACGACCAATGGCATTTCGCCGCGTCTTCTATTGCCATGTGGTGTTACTTCACCTATCTCTGATTCTGAGAATCGCGGGGGACCTGACAGGATCTTTTTCAGCTTATCGCTCGGGAGGTCTGTTGAGCGTGATCGCTCTATCGATGTTTCTCGCGGATAGCATGTATGGCATGGTGGTCGGGCAGCGCGAAGCAAGAGTATCCTTCTAGCTAGGCCCTATTGAGCTTCGCCCTGTGACAATGGTCACATTTGCGCGTGACTCTTATCACGGCGCACTTTTCCGCCCTCCCCCAAGCTAATGTGTGTATGCTCAGAGGGGCTTCAAGCACGAACGGCGACTTGGGGAATGCTCTTCTGAAGTGAGCTGACGCGATGATGCGATCAAAATTACCGGCCGAATCCCAGAAAACAGCTCGTATCCGAATTACTCTGAACGGTGAGGAAGTGGACGTCTCTTTCGCCCCCTACAAAACCCTGCTGGAAGTGCTTCGCGAAGACCTGAACCACACCGGCACGAAGCACGGATGCGAACTGGGCGAGTGCGGCGCGTGCGCGGTCATTCTAGATGGCGAGCCAGTGCTTTCCTGTCTGGTCCTGGCGCTTGAGTGCGATGGAAGGAACGTGATCACCATCGAGGGTCTCGCGTCGGATGGGGAGCTCCATCCCATGCAGGAAGCCTTCGCGAAATTGGGCGGGTCCCAGTGCGGCTATTGCACGCCCGGCATGATCGTTACTGCGAAGGCGCTGCTGGATCGTACGCCGCATCCGAGTCACGACCAGATTCGCGAGGCGCTTTCCGGGAATTTGTGCCGGTGCACCGGTTACCTGCAGATTTTTGACTCGGTAGAAGCCGCCATAGCGGAGATCAGCGAGCGCAAACGGACTGGCGAACTAAAGTAGGCTGCGGGACGGGGACCGGTTCGAGGGGAGAAGGAAACTTGGCGAACAACCAGGATCTGCCAAAGCGGGCATCGAGGCCTTCCCGGCCAGCGGGCGAAGATCTGCACGTCATCGGCTCGGCACGCCAGCGAGTTGATGTGCGAGGCAAGGTCACGGGCCAGACAATCTACGCCGACGACATCTCCCTGCCGAGGATGGCGTACTGCAAATTGCTCCGCTCTCCACACCCTCACGCCATCATACGAAAGATCGACACGGCCCGCGCTCTCGCGCATCCCGGCGTGTACTTGGTGCTGACCGGAAGGGACCTGCCCATCGAGTACGGAATCCTGCCTGTGAGCCAGGATGAGACGGCGTTGTGCGTCGATCGTGTGCGCCACGTTGGGGATCCCGTGGCGGCGGTGATCGCAAGAGAAGAACTCACCGCCTTTGATGCTCTCGATCTGATCGACGTCGAGTACGAGATCCTGCCGACGATTTCGGATCCCGAAGAGGCCCTGGCGACGCCGGAGCCGCGGATCCACGATTACGGAGAAGAAGGCAACATCCACAAGCGAGTGTCGTTCGAATTCGGTGACGTGAACAAGGGATTTGCCGAAGCGGACGAAATCTTGGAGGATATCTTCTTCTACCAGGGCAGCACCCACCTCGCCATGGAGCAGCACGCCTCGGTGGCGATCAAGGATCGCGAGGGCAAGCTGACGTTGTGGACGAGCACACAGGTGCCCCATTATTTGCATCGCTCGTTGGCCAAAGTGCTGGAGATGCCCGCCGGGCATATTCGCGTGATAGCTACTCCGAACGGCGGGGGATTTGGAGGAAAGAGCGATCCGCTCAATCACGAGATCGTAGTGTCCAAGGCGGCGCTGCTGCTGGGTCGGCCGGTAAAAATCAGCCTGACGCGCGAAGAAGTCTTCTATTGCCACCGCGGCCGACACCCCGTGCTGATGAAGTTCAAGGCGGGAGTGAAAAAGGACGGTACCATTACGGCGCTTGACCTCCAGACGCTGATCGACGGTGGCGGATATGGATCTTTCGGGGTAGCCAGCACGTTCTACACGGGCGCGCTGCAAACCACGGCCTACCACGTTGCAAGGTACAAATTCCGGGCCTGCCGCACCTTCACAAACAAACCTCCTTGCGGACCCAAGCGCGGCCACGGGACTCCGCAGCCGCGCTTTGGCCAAGAAGTGCAGATGGACAAGATTGCGGAGCGGCTCGGCATTGACCCAGCTGAACTGCGGCTGCGAACCGCCGTGAAACCCAATGAGTTGACGGCGAATTTTCTGCAGTTAGGGACGGTGGGATTGGAACAGTGTATCCGCCGCGTCGTGGACATGTCGGGCTGGAAAGATAAGTTTCGCAAACTTCCGGAGGGCCGGGGCGTGGGTCTCGCCTGCTCCTGCTACCTGACCGGGGCGGGGCTTTCCATCTACTGGAACAAGATGCCGCACTCTGGAATTCAACTGAAACTGGACCGGGGCGGCGGCGTGACGCTTCAGGCCGGCACTACGGAGATCGGCCAAGGCTCGGATGATGTTCTGGCCGCGATTGTGGCCGAAATTCTGGGCCTCCAAACGACCGATATCCGCGTGTACTCGGGCGACACCGATCTGGGACCGGTGGACCTGGGATCGTACTCAAGCCGCGTGACTCTGATGGCCGGGAATGCAGCCGTTCAAGCCGCCGAAAGGGCCAAGGCCATGTTGGCCGAGGCGGTTGCCGAGAAGCTCCAGGTGCCCAAAGAGCGGCTGCGCTTTGCCGACAACGCGGTGTTCGACACGGCTGCGCCGGAGAAGCGCGTCAAGTTCCCGGAAGCCGTCTGCCTCGGCGAGGCTCAGTTCGGCACGATCGGCACTGTCGGATCTTACTGGCCGCCCAAGATGCCTGCGGCGCAGTACAAAGGCGGCGGCGTAGGGACTTCTCCGACGTACACCTATTCGGCTGCGATCGCGGAAGTTGAGGTGAATCCCGACACCGGTTGGATTCGCGTCGTCAAGATATGGAACACCCATGACCTGGGCCGGGCACTTAATCCGACCATTGCGCTGGGACAGATTGAGGGCAGCATCTATATGGGGCTCGGAGAAGCTCTGATGGAGGAGCAGGATTTCCAGCGGCTTCCCAAGAAGCTCTCGCACGCGCTGGTACACACGACCCCTTCTATGTTGGATTACAAGAGTCCGACCTCCCTGGACATGCCCGAAATTTTCACTGAGATCGTCGAGGGACCCGACCCGCGCGGCCCGTTCGGGGCCAAGGAAGTGGGGCAAGGTCCGCTTCTTCCTATCATGCCCGCAGTGGCAAACGCGGTTTACGACGCAGTGGGCGTGCGGATCGACGAGGTGCCGATCACGCCGGAAAAAATTCTCAAAGCGCTGGCCGAGAAAAACGCGGGACGGGAACCGCGTTACGGCCCCACGCACTTCCCGGAGATCTCCTGGCCGGTAGCGCTGCGGGTTCCTCCACCATGGGAGGGCGGGGACGGGCGCGCGATTAACGAGCCTACGAAGCCGCCCAAACCGGAGAAAGAGAAGGTACTCACCCGATGATGCGCCTGCCGCTATTCGACTTTCGCGCCCCGCGCACGATCGACGAGGCCGCCCGTATCCTCGATGGCGAAGGAACGAGCGCCATGGTGCTCGCCGGTGGAACGGACCTCCTTCCCAACATGAAGAGGAGACAACAGGTCCCCCAGACACTGATCAGTCTCCGTCATGTTGAAGGCCTGAGCGGCGCTCAGCTCGACCATTCGTCCTCTCGATTAGGAGCATGTCTCACGCTCACCGAGATCGCGAAAGATCGTCGTTTTCGCAACGGATGCTCTGCCCTGTGGCAGGCCGCTTCGCTGGTCGCCACCCCGCACATTCGCAACATGGCTACGCTCGGGGGAAACATCTGCTTGGATACCCGTTGCCTCTACTACGACCAGAACTACGAGTGGCGAAAGGCGATCGATTTCTGCAAGAAAAAAGACGGCGAAATTTGCTGGGTGGCGACGGGCAGCTCCAAGTGCATGGCCGTTTCGTCGACGGACACCGCGCCGGCGCTGATCGCTTTGGGAGCAAGCGTGCGGCTGCAATCGTCCTCCGGGGAGCGCGAAATCCTGCTTGCGGACCTGTATAACAACGACGGCATGAATTACATCACGCGCCAGCCGAACGAGATATTGACGGAAATACGGCTCGGTTCCCTGAAGGCTTGGAAGAGCACGTACTGGAAACTGCGGCGCCGCGGGTCGTTCGACTTCCCTGTGCTCTCGGTGGCAGCGGCCGCGCGATTTTCGACGGGTGGGGTTGTCGAGGAAGCGCGAATCGTCCTCGGCGCCGTCGCCTCTCGCCCGCTGGTGGCCGCAGAAGCAATCAACTCCCTTATAGGTCAGCCCCTCCACGACGAGATAATCGGGCAGGCCGCTGCTCTTGCTGCAAAGATCGCCAAGCCACTCGGCAACACGGATTTCGACATGAGCTGGCGCAAGAAGGTCACTGCTGCGTTCGTGACGAACGCCCTGCGGGAACTCCGCGGCGACGATATGAACGCAGAGCGGCTGCAGTTGATGCGATATCTTCCAGACGAGATCTCATAGGTACGACTTACCTTGGCAGTGCTCGGCAACCTCTCTTCAACTGTGGGGGAAATTGATGGCGATTGAAAAGGTTGGGGTCGTGGGGTGCGGCCTGATGGGTTCCGGAATCGCCCAGGTTGCGGCCCAGGCGGGATTCGCGGTGGTGGTGCGAGAAGTAACTCCAGAGCTTGTGGACAAGGGTCTGAAAAGTATCGAAAAGAATTTGGCACGGATGGTTGAAAAAGGCGCGATCACCACGGAGGAGCGCGACCAAGTTCGTGGGCGGTTGCGCGGCACGACAAAGATAGAAGATTTGGCCGACCGCGACCTAATCGTTGAAGCGATCATCGAGCAGGTACCTGCCAAGAAAGAACTGTTTGCGGCGCTCGACAAGATCTGCGGGCCGGCCACGATTTTTGCCAGTAACACTTCGTCCTGCTCCGTCACCGAGATTGCGACGGCCACTTCGCGCCCGCATCGCTTTTTCGGGTTACACTTTTTCAATCCCGTCCCGGTGATGAAGCTTGTCGAAGTGGTTCGCACGATCGCGAGCGACACAGAAACGTACGAAGACCTCGTGGCTTTCGCGGCGCGCCTGGGCAAGACGCCCGTGCGGACCAGCGACCGGACGGGATTCATCGTCAACCGGCTTCTGGTGCCCTATCTGCTGGACGCGATTCGCGCGTTCGAGGAGGGCGTCGGTTCGATCGTCGATATCGACAATTCCTTGAAATTGGGATGTGGTCACCCGATGGGGCCCTTCACGCTTCTGGATTTTGTGGGTCTCGATACGACGTACTACATCGCGAATATCATGTTCGATGAATTCAAGGAGCGGCGATTCGCGCCGCCCGCGCTGCTCAAACGCATGGTGCTCGCGGGGTGGAACGGGCGGAAGTCGAAACGCGGATTCTACGATTATGCCGACCCGCAGAACCCGAGGCCTTTGTTGTAGAAGCAAGGAATCTGCGAACTCACGGCGTAATCTCGCCGCCCGCGATGACGATGCTCTGCCCCGTTACCGACGCAGCATTATCGCCGCACAGCCAAACTACTGCATCCGCGACTTCTGCTGGCTGAATTAGACGCCCCTGCGGATTGTGCGCCACAAGACTGGCTATGGCCTCTTCGCGGCTGCGGCCGGTTTTCTTTGTGATGTTGGCAATACTTTGTGCGGTCATGTCTGTATCAGTGTAACTGGGACACACGGCATTGACCGTCACACCCGTGCGCGCCGTTTCAATGGCCAACGCTCGAGTCAAGCCGATCATGGCATGCTTGGCCGCGCAGTAGGTGGTGATGTAGGCGGACCCGGCCACGCCAGCCGTCGAGGCGATGTTGATAACCCGTCCCCACTTCGATTCCACCATGGCTGGCAAGGCAGCCTGGGTGCAATAGACGGCCCCCATCAGGTCGACATCGAGCACTTTCCGCCAGAATGCCGCGTCCGACTTAAGGAACGGCGCGGAGAGAGCTACGCCAGCGTTGTTGACCAAGATCGTCGGGGCACCGAGCACGCCTGTTACGGCGACCATGGCCTTTCGGACGGCCGCTTCGTCGGCTACATCGGCGGATGCCGTCGCCACTTTGACGCTATGTTCCTTGATGATGCGGTCTGCCGTGGCCTGCAGCACTTCGGCGTTGCGGCCAATGAGGGAAACCGAGGCGCCCAAGCGCGCCAGCGCTTCAGCGATGGCCGCGCCGATTCCGCGTCCTCCGCCGGTGACGACTGCGTGGTGACGGGCGAACGGCGTGTTGATGTTCATTTCATGAGATTGTGCCACGTTCATTTGGGCGCGGAAGCACCCCCGCCATCCTCGGCCGCCGTCGTCTCCAGTACCTTTGAAGCGATAATCAGCTTCAGTACCTCGCTTGCCCCTTCATAGATGCGCAGCGCCCGGATCTCGCGATAAAGCCGCTCGACGGTTATTCCACGAACGACACCCAGCCCGCCGAAGATCTGCACCGCCGCGTCGATCACCTGCTGTGCCGATTCGGTAGCAAATAGCTTGGCCATTGAGGCTTCGCGCGTAACGCGCCCGCCCAACACGTCCTTCGTCCACGCGGATCGGTAGATCAGTAGCGCCGCGGCGTCGACTAGAACGGCCATGTCCCCGATCTTGGCCTGAGTCAACTGGAAATCGGCCTGCACTCGGCCGAACATGCGCCGCTTGAGCGCCCGTCCGGTTGCTTCGTCCAGCGCCCGGCGGGCCAAGCCCAACGCAGCGGCACCCACAGTTGAGCGGAAGATGTCGAGCGTGGCCATCGCAATTTTGAAACCTTCTCCCGGCTGACCGAGCATGCAGTCGGCGGGAACGCGGCAGTCGGTGAGACGCAGTGTGCCGAGTGGATGGGGAGCGATGACGTCGATGCGCTCGCTGGCGTCCAGGCCCGGACAACCGGCATCGACGATGAACGCGGATAGGCCTTTAGTTCCAGGTCCCTCTCCGGTGCGGGCAAAGACGACATAAAAGGCCGCGAGGCCTGCATTCGAAATCCAGGTTTTAACTCCATTGAGTCGCCAAGATTTACCGTCGCGCGTGGCGGTTGTGGAAATGGCGCTCACGTCCGATCCGGCGTCCGGTTCCGAAAGCGCAAAGGCCGCGAGCGCAGTGCCAGCCGCCACTCGCGGCAAGACTGAACGTTTCTGATCCTCGCGGCCGTAAAGCGTGATTGGAGCGCTGCCCAAGCCCTGCATGGCCAGTGCGAAGTCGGCTAGACCGGAAGCCCGGCCCATGATTTCACGAGCCAGGCAAAGGCTGCGTACGTCGAGGTTCTCGCGTTCTCCCCCGTATGCGCGCGGCACGCACACGCGCAGTAGGCCCGCCTTCCCCAGTTCGGCCACGAGCCGACTAACGCAAGAGTAGACGGCATCCGAGCTATCTTCGGAACCCTTGAGGAGAGGTGGGAGCGCATTCGCCGCCCACTTCTCCAATTCGCCAGCCAAACTTCGATGGCCATCGTCGAAGAAAGGCCACGCGAGGAAAGTCTTGTCCGCCATCAGTTGCCCTCGAATACAGGCGTCTGTTTCGCTGCGAAGGCTTTGTAGGCGCGCTCGAAGTCCTGGGTCTGCATGCAAATGGCCTGAGCCTGAGCTTCCGCTTCGATACACTCATCGAGCCCCTGGCTCCACTCCTGGTACAACATGGTTTTCGTCATACCGTGGCCGAACGTGGGGCCATCCGCGAGCGAGTTGGCCATGGCGGTGGCTTCCGCGACCAGCTTTTCCGGCTCCACCACGCGGTTGTAGAAACCAAAGCGCTCCGCTTCGTCCCCATTCATGGCACGGCCAGTGTAGAGCAGGTCTGCGGCGCGAGACATCCCAATCAACCGCGGCAACAGCGTGCACGCGCCCATGTCGGCAGCTGCAAGCCCGACGCGCACGAACAGGAACGCAACTTTGCTCCGAGATGTGCCGAATCGGAGGTCTGAACCACAAGCGATCATAGCTCCCGCGCCGGCGCAGATACCGTCAATCGCTGAGACGATGGGCTGCGGACACGAACGCATCGCCTTAACGAGATCGCCGGTCATCCGAGTGAACGCAAGCAAATCAAGGATGTCCATCTTCACCAGTTTGCCGATGATATCGTGGACGTCGCCGCCGGAGCAGAAATTGCCTCCCGCCCCGGTGAACACGATCGCCTTGATATCGGTCGCATAGACTAATTCGCGGAACAGGTCTCGTAGCTCGCCGTAAGACTCGAAAGTGATTGGATTCTTACGGTCGGGACGGTTGAGCGTAATGGTGGCAACTTTGCTGGAGACGCTCCAGCCAAAATGGGTAGCCTTATAGTTTGTCAACTGAACTTTCTTCATGTTCTTGCTCCTTAGTAGATGGATTAGCCAACCATTGTTAGGCCACCGTTAACGCTCAAGACTTGACCCGTGATGTAGTCGGAGCGAGCGCTGGCAAAAAACAGAATTGCATCGGCGACTTCTTGAGGCTTACCAAACCTGCGGAACGGTATAGCTCTCTTAAAAGCTTCTAGGTGCTTTTCGGGTACCGCAAACAAAAGCGGCGTTTCAGTGGGACCCGGACATACGCAGTTGACATTGATGTTGTAGCGCGCCACTTCGCGGGCAAGCGATTTTGTGAAGGCAATAAGACCGCCCTTGGCGCCAGCATAAACAGTCTCCCCCGAGCTGCCGACCCGGCCGGCATCGCTGCCGACGTTGACGATCTTGCCGCCGTTGCGTTCCATCATTTTTGGCAGAAGAGCCTTGACCAGCTTCATTGGACCGACGAGGTTGAGCATCACGATCTTGTCCCAAACGTCCAACGGCATCTCCCAGAACGGACTGATCTGGCCCCAGCCGGCGCCGTTGACGATGATGTCGACCGCGCCGCTCTTAGCCTGGACGGCTGTGCAGAAGCCGGCGATGGAAGCGTCATCCGTGATATCGAGGTGAACGTACTCGGCCTTATGACCCTTCTTTTGAATCGCGGCAGCGGCGGCCTCGCCTTTGTCCTTGGCGATATCGGCTACGATGACGCGAGCCCCCGCCTCGGCTAGGGTTTCGGCGGTTGCCAACCCAATGCCGGAGGCAGCGCCAGTAACAACGGCGATCTTGTCTTTCACTTTCATCGTTCCTCCTAAGATTGCACCTACAATTAGTCGAGCTTAGAAACCACAGCACGCCGTTGGGTTCGGTCAAGGAATTCAGCGACTCTGCGCCGGGTCTCGGGATGCTGATAGAGCTTCCGGGTAGCAGCGAGTTCCTCGGCATAACCGTCTCGGTGCGGATCGCCCGCCGCTGCCAGGCACTGCTTGCTGGCAGCGAGCGCGGGCCTGGGCGCTTGGGCGAAGCGCGCCGCTAGTTCCCTTGTCCACTCGGCCAATTGGTTGCGCGGCTGTGCCCATTGGACAACTCCCAGACGCTCGGCCAAAGCACCGTCAATCACCTCGCCACCAAGTATGAGGCGCGTGGCAATGCCCCGTCCGCACAGACGGGTTAGCCGTTGAGTGCCGCCGGCTCCGGGCAAAAGGCCCAGTCCCACCTCCGGCAGGCCGAGCTTCGCTTCGGCTGCGGCCACGCGAATATCGCAGGCGAGCGCCAGCTCGAGACCGCCTCCCATGGCCGCGCCACCGATTTCCGCAAGCGTGAGGAGGGGCGCCGATTCGATCCGCGCGAACAGGCGCTGCATCCGGCGTACCAGATCCAGCATGACATCCGGGCCTTCGAGCGTGCCAAAGCAAGACTGCATCAACGCGAGGTCGGCGCCCGCGCAAAACGCTTGCTGGTCGCTGCGGATGTGCAGCACTACCACCTCTTGATCGTCGATCGCCTGATCGACCACCGCGTCAAGATGTTCGATCAACTCGTCGTTGAGGGCGTTGACCGGACGACGGGATAGCGTAGCGATGAGGACTCGGCCGACTCGATCGACCAAAACCAAGCCTTCACTCTTCTGCTTATGAGACATCCGATCCTCATGTGCAGAGGCGACGCGCAGTTTGTAACGCTGGATTTTTCCAGTAGCCGTCTTCGGCAGTTTATCGACGACATGAATCTGCCCTGGCATTTTGTAGCGGGGGAGAATTGCCTCACAGAAGTGCCGGAGGTCTTCCGCGATCTGTGCGCCAGAACTCGTGGGCTCTTTTAGCACGACCCAAGCATCAGCGTGGATTAGACCATGTTCATCTTTTCGGCCTATGACAGCCGCTTCAAGCACCTGAGGATGCTGGACGAGGACCGATTCAATCTCGTACGGAGAAACCCATCGGCCACTGACTTTGAACACGTCGTCACTCCGCCCGCAGTAGATGTAGTAGCCGTGCGCGTCCCGGCGAAAGGTATCCCCAGTGTCGTACCAGCCGTCAACGATCGTCTTAGCCGTCCTTTCGGGATCGTTCCAGTAGCGCTTGGTCACCGACTGTCCCTTTACAAGCAGGCGACCGGGCACATCATCGGCAACAGTGTTCCCAGCGTCATCGACCAGCCTCACTTGATAGCTGGGTACTGGTTTCCCCGTTACACCCGGCCGGATGTCGTCGACGCGATTCGAGATATAGATGTGGCCCACTTCCGTCGAGCCAATACCTTCAATGATTGGCACGCCGGTCGTTGCAAGCCACTCGCGATGCAACTCCGGTGGCAAGGCTTCGGCAGCGGAGATGCACCGCCGGAGCCGGCCAACATCCTTCCGAGTCAGCAGTCCCGAAGCCAGGAACTGGGCGTAGAAGGTCGGCACAGCACCGAAGATTGTGGGCCGGCAGCGGCGAAATAGTTCGATCACGCTCTGCGGGGTCGGACGCCGATCGTCGAGGATCGCGGTCCCACCGACGTACAGCGGGCCAATCATGCCGATATTCATACCGAAAGAGAAACAGAGCCGTGCCACGCTGAAAAAGGAGTCGTCCTCGGTCACGCCGAGAATCTCAACCATATAGAATTGGCTGATGACGGCGATATCGCCATGCGCATGGATGACGCCCTTCGGCAGACCGGTAGTTCCGGAAGAGTAGAGACAGAAGCAATCGTCCTCGGCTCTCGCAAAAACCGCCTCGAGATGGGGCGACGCGTTGCGCGCCAGATCCATCAGTGATTCTTTACCTTCGTCGACGGGAAGCACTACTTTCGGCCGCGGGGAACACGCGGCGAGGGCGGTGTCAAGGGTGGTTGTGAACTCCCGCGAGTAAAACAGTGCGGAACATTTCGAATGCTGGATAATGAACTCGAAATCGCTGGCGGGCGCCAAGCCGTTCAGTGGCACCGGAATTATGCCTGCCTTCACGGCACCCCAAAAAAGGAAGAAGAATTCGGGGCAATCCTTAACCACCATCAGGACCCGCTCGCCGCGCCCAATTCCCAGATTTACAAGAGTATTGCCGACCTGGTCGACCGTATGGAGCAGTTCGGCGTAGGTTACTTCCCGGTCGAGGGTCCGGATCGCGACGTGGTTGCCGCGGCCCTCGGCAATGTGACGGTCTATGACGTACTCGGCAGCGTTGAATGGCTCGGGAAAGCGGAGCCGCGGGATGCCCTCATTGTCGACTTCTACCGTCAAACCCATGCTCGGCCTCCAAAACCGCGCTCCTCCCTTAACCTATTGACTCATCGGCTCGATGGCTGTGACTCGGATCACTCCAATTCGTGACTTAGGTCACGGTTGCAACGAAGCCGCCAAGATTATATTCGGGCGGTAGACGGCAAAGTGGCATCGCAAACGCCACTGACCTTGACCGCTTCCATATCCAGCAGGAGAATGATGCCTACGCCTCCTAATGTCGAGGAAATAGAGCGGGACTGGGCTTCGGAACGCTGGCGGGGAATCGAGCGTCCGTACAACGCGAAAGACATCGAGAAGCTCCGCGGCACAAAGATTTGTGGGGACGAGCTACTTCCACGTCATCGCAGAGAATATCGTAGGAATCCACCTTTCTACGGGAGCACTTGCCGGATCGACGGAAGAAGAACAATTCGAGGAAGTGCGCCGAACCTGGTCGTAGTGTGCCAGGGTCTCACTCCATACAGGCGGCCAATTTCTTAGCGGCCATTCGCCGCAACAGAAGAGCTGAGGGGTACTAAGATGAGTTCTCTCGGTGTCATTCAGTCGATGAATGTTGCTCCAGCAGGCTTCGACGCCGCGCGCGACCTGCCAAAAGGCTTCCTCGAATTTCTGGTCCCCCTCGACCGGGCATTTACCAAGCGCCAGCGCGAACTCGTCAGTAAGCGGGCCGCCGCGCTCGCTGCGGCACATCAGGGCAAACTGCCGGATTACTTGCCGCCTTCTTCCGCGACACAAGAGAACTGGAAAATCGAACTTCCCGCGTGGTGCGAAGACCAACGCAATCAGATGACCGGCCCTGCGGATGACGCGGAGTTAGTGGTCAAGATGCTCAACTCCGGCGCGCCGGGAGTGATGCTCGACCTCGAAGATTCAACATCGAACACGTGGCCGCATCTGATGCAGGGCGTCTCGAATATTCTTTCGGCGCTCCGCGGCAAACTCACCTACTTCGACCGGAAACGCGACCGCACCGTCGCAATCCAGCCAAGCAAGTCAGTGATCTTCACTCGTCCTCGCGGGTTGCACCTCCACCAGGGTGGCGTAATTCCGGGCGAAATACTTCCGGCTGCACTTTTTGACGTGGCGCTAGTAGCGTTTCAAGTGGACCCGGCGTGGCTAAAGCATCCACTCACATTTTACATTCCGAAATCTGAGTCGGCGGAAGAGGCACTATGGTGGCGCGATCTCTTCCAATCCGTCGCGCAAGCAAGAGGCTGGCCCAAGAACTCGATCAAGTGCATGGCGCTCGTTGAATCGCATCCGCTCGCGTACCAGATGGAGGAGTTCTCTTACAACCTGCGTGACCATATCCTTGGATTGAATCTCGGCCGCTGGGATTACATGGCGAGCCTCATCCATTTCAACCTGCCCGATCCACGCTGGGTTCTGCCCGACCGAAATACGATTCCGCACAACGTCGCGTTCTTCCAGAATCTACGCAATCGCATACCAGAGATTTGCCACAAGCACGGGATGCTCGCCATTGGTGGAATGACAGCGCTTTACCCCAGCCGCGAAGATGCCGAGTTGAATGCGCGCGCGCTCGCCGTGCTCGAAGAAGACAAAAAGAACGAAGCAATGTGTCTGATGGATGGCGCATGGACCGGTCATCCGGATCAGAATGAGATTGCCGTGAAGCAGTTTCCCGTCCCGAACCAGCTAAAGGCGCGCCCGGCCGACCCTGATCCCCGTCCCAACCTTCGGCCGGTTCCCGTTGGCGTCGGCAAGCAGACACTCGGCGGCACACGCGCGGCCGTTCGCACCGTCATCCGCTATCGCCAGGGAGTTCTCGCCGGCCGTGGCGCGAGCCTTCTCGACGGCTACATGGAAGATCTAGCTACGGACCGCATCTACCGATTGATGATCGCGCAGCGAGTGCGCCATCGCGATGCCGTCCGCATCGTGGACGAGAACGGGCGGCCCGTGCTGCATGCTCCTGAGTTCATCACCAAGCTCTTTGATGAGGAGCTCGATCGAATCTTGCGGGAGTTGCCTGCGGGTACACCCGCGGAGGCAGCCGCACAGTTCAAGCAGGCACGAGCAATGAGCGAACACATGATCGTCTCAGGCGAGTTCAATCCGGAGTGAATCCGTAAGGGGGCGAGGGCATGCTCTCAAATATTGAAGCCTTTTGCTCGACCGCAAGAATCAACCAGAGAATTCCTGGCGGCATCGACACCGAACGAATACTAGGCGGAAAAGCACGCTCGCTGCAAAAGCAGCTGCCCAGAGCTATGTCAGATTAGCGTTTTCAAGAAACTGCTACAGGTGACGTTGTCATATGGATTGCCGGGTCTACTCATGCTCGGCAGCATTCCATGTTCGAAAAACGTCCGCATGTTCATGCTGATCGGCTCGCCCTCCCACCTGCGCGAAAGAAAGCGAACATTGAGCCGATATGCTCTGGACAATGTTTGCAGTTTTGATCGTTTTGTGACTCTTGGGAATGGCCACTTCTTATAGCCTCGGTCGATTCATCCACATCCTGTTGGTCGTGGCGGTCGTGACTGTTCCCATCAGGGTGATCCAGAGGCGGGGGACCGCTTTCTGACGGCCGAACCGACAGCATGAAACCAATCCTCTTGCTGGGTTTCGGATGGTGATTCTGGGTGCGGTGGTCATCGACTATCAAGGCATTGCTTACACTCATCGAGAAAGAATTCTTGATCGGAGACCGACCCATGCCACGTGAGACACGCAGAAGCGCCCCCCTCTGCCGCCCGTTCCAGGAGGCCTGTCGCTGATCGGTGGAGTAGCTCTGGTAGTTGCCGATGTAAACGAAAAGGCGTAACAGGAATCTTCAGGTAGGAAAGGTTTGCGGCGAAACCGCGGTCGACGAGTTTTGCCCGCCTCACGACATGCGCTAAGCTGCTTACCGAGGGGTTCGGAGTACGATCACGCGGTCTCGCAAGAAACTTGTCCCGCTAACCCGGTTTTCTAGAATGAAGAACAATCAACCGCCGAACATTATTCTTCCTGACCTGGAAGAGCCGATCCGCGCCGAACTCTTTAGCATCGAGCGGCTCGAGCAGCACGCTGAGAGTCTTGCAGCGGCGCAGATCGTCACAACCGTAGTGAGCCGGGGCCGCCCGCTCCTTCCGCGTGTCCTCGAGAACGGCCGCGTGCTCCTCGATTCCTACCGCGCCACAGCTCGTGCAATACAAGAGGAACACGCCATTACGCCCGCGGCGGAGTGGCTGGTCGATAACTTCCATATCGTCGATGAGCAGCTTCGCGAGATCCGGGATGATTTGCCATCTTGCTACTACCGGAAACTACCCAAGCTCGCATCGGGTCACTTGGAGGGTTATCCGCGCGTATACGGGGTCGCTTGGGCTTTCGTGGCGCATACGGATAGCCGTTTCGACCCTGAAGTGCTCCGCCGCTTTGTGACCGCCTATCAGCGCGTACAACCACTGACGATTGGCGAGCTTTGGGCAGTGGCTATCTCGCTCCGCGTCGTGTTGGTGGAAAATCTGCGCCGAATGGCGGATCGGATAGTTCGCAGCCGGGCTGCCCGTCACGAAGCCGATGCGCTGGCCGATCACTTGCTCCGTTCAAAGGGTCAAGCTGAAATCCTTCCGGAGTTGGCCCTCCGCCAATTTGAGAATGCCCCCTTGGAAAGGGCGTTTGCCGTGCAGCTGGTCCAGCGATTGCGGGATCTTGATCCAAAGGTTCGGCCCGTGCTGGCCTGGCTTGACCAGCGGCTGGCCGCAGCGGGAACAAGCACCGATGAAATGGTCCGAACCGAACATCAGCAGCAAGGAACGGCAAACGTATCCGTACGCAACATCATCACCAGCATGCGCTTGATTTCCGAATTCGACTGGCAGCAATTCGTTGAGAGCGTCAGCTTGGTGGACGAAATTCTTCGCAACGACACGAACTTCGCCAGCATGGATTTCCCCACGCGGGACATCTATCGCCATGCAATCGAAGATCTCGCGCGCGGGTCGAACCACTCGGAATTGGAAGTTGCGAGACGCGTCGTCCGGCGTGTTAAGCAGGCCGCCTCAGGCACGTCTGATGGCGCACACAACGGAGACAAGTCGAACCAGGATCGTTACACGGAGCCTGGCTACTATCTTATTTCGCGAGGACGCCCTGCCTTCGAGCAGGAGCTGAGTTTTCGCGTCTCCGGGAAGCATCGGCTGCTCCGCTTATACATTCGAGCCGCAGTCCCGGGATATCTGAGCACAATTGCGATTCTGACCGTGCTGATCCTCGCCCTGCCCCTGCTGCAATCGCGAGAGAGCGGTATGACCGTGCAAGGCCTCTTGCTCCTGGGATTGTTCGCAGCTGTGCCGGCCTCGGATCTGGCGATCGCACTCATCAACCGCTTAGTGATGGCGTTGCTTGGGCCGCAAAGGCTGCCGCGAATGGAGTTGCGCAAAGGCGTCCCGGAAACCTTGCGAACGATCGTCGTCGTGCCCACGTTGCTGACCACCCCGAGTGAAGTTGATGAGCAGGTTGAGCGGCTGGAAGTTCATTATCTCGCGAATCCCGACGGGGACCTGCGCTTCGCCCTGCTCTCGGATTGGATGGATTCAACCTGCGAGACTCTGCCGGAAGACGACGATCTGGTGGCACGCGCAGTCAGCGGAATCGCACTGCTCAACCAGCGCTATGGTCCAGCCCCTGCCGGCGGGGAACGCTTTTTCCTCTTTCACCGCAAGCGTGTTTGGAACGAGAGCGAGAGGAAATGGATGGGCTGGGAACGCAAGCGAGGAAAGCTGCATGAACTGAACCAGCTGTTGCGCGGCTCGGATAGCACGACGTTTATGGCCGTTGGAGGACGTCCCCTAGGAAGCCTTGGGGGAGTTCGCTACGTCATCACGCTTGATGCCGATACGCGTCTGCCGCGAGGCGCCGCCTCGCGTCTCGTTGGCACGATGGCGCATCCTCTCAATAGGCCTCGGTTCAGCGTTCGCGATGGCCGTGTGGTGGAAGGCTACGCGCTCGTCCAACCGCGTATCACTACTACGTTGCCTACCGATCGTGAGGGTTCGCTGTCTCAAAAGATATTCTCGGGCCCCGGTGGGATTGATCCCTACTCGTCAGCTGTCTCGGACGTTTACCAGGACCTATTCCAGGAAGGCTCTTACACCGGCAAGGGCATCTATGACATCGACGCATTCGAATCCGCCATGGCCGGGAAAGTGTCCGAGAACTCCGTCCTGAGTCATGATCTCTTTGAAGGCATTTTTGCCCGGGTCGCCCTGGCCACTGACATTGAACTGTTTGACGAATTCCCCTCCCGTTACGAGGCCGTGACTGCACGTCAGCATCGGTGGGCGCGCGGAGACTGGCAACTCCTGCCTTGGCTTTTCGGACGGGGCCGCTCGCGACAGGGAAAGTTGAATCCTTTCAAGATTCCGGCGATCGGCCGCTGGAAGATCCTCGACAATCTGCGACGCACTTTGTCCGCGCCCGCTGCCTTTCTGACCTTGCTCGTCGGGTGGCTGCTGCCGCCCGCTTCTCCCTGGCTGTGGACGGGATTCATTTGCGCAACCGTTGCGATTCCCGCGCTCCTTCCGTTTTTCATCGGACTATATCCGCGTCGGAAAGGTATTTCGAAGAGAAGCCATTTTCGCGGCGTATTCAGCGATCTGTGGCTCGGCGCGTCCCAGGCCGGCTTGACCCTCACATTTCTCGCATATCAAACGTGGCTGATGTCAGATGCGATTCTTCGAACCCTCATCCGTCTCTTTGTCACCCACAGGAACTTGCTTGAATGGGTGACGGCGGCCCAGGCGAAGTTCGCCGCCGATTCCAAGCTCACTGCGATCTATAAGCGCATGGCGGGCGGCATTTTTCTCGTCTTCGTATCGCTCGTAGCACTTTCATTTGGGCGGCATCAAGCTTGGGCTGCTGCGGCTCCGTTCATTCTTCTCTGGCTCGCCGCTCCTACCGTGTCGCGATGGATTAGCGTGTGCCCGGCGCTCCATGAGGCCAATCCGCTGTCGCCGGCAGACGCGCGGTCTCTTCGCTTGATCTCGCGGCGAACTTGGCGCTTCTATGAGGCGTTTGTTTCCTCCGAGGACAACGCGCTACCCCCCGACAATTTTCAGGAAACACCCAAACCCGTCGTCGCCCACCGAACCTCTCCTACGAATATGGGCCTCTATCTTCTTTCCGCCGTCTGCGCTTGCGACTTCGGATGGTTGGGGGCGGTCGACACGGTCGAGCGGTTGGAGGCCTCTCTCCGAACCATGAGTCGGATGGAATTATTCCGCGGACATTTCTACAACTGGTATGACACGCGCGACTTGCATCCGCTCGAGCCAAGGTACGTTTCCTCCGTTGATAGCGGAAATCTGGCCGGGCATCTGGTGGCTCTTGGAAACAGTTGCCGGGAGCTGACTAAGAAATCACTTTTCGGAGAGCGCCTCCTCGCCGGAATGGAAGATGCAAACCGCTTGTTAGGCGAAGCGCTTTCCAGAATTGCGGACACGCCGCGCACACATACCGTCACGCGGAAGCAACTCAGCAATGCCGTCGAACGGATGGTGGACTCGCTCGACTCGCTGCCCGTGGATGCCGTGGACTGGGGAAATCGTTTCGCGGAGTGGAGATCCAATGCCCAGACAGTGGCTGACATCGCGCAAGCACTGGCACAGGAACGTGCGGACCCTCCCGAATCTGAGCTGAGCGTTTGGGCGGCTGCGCTGAGGACTTGCGTCGAAAGTCACGTTCGAGATGCCGAGATCCTCATTCCATGGACGCGCTGGAACGCCAAAGAAATTGCCGGTATGGACCAGCGCCGTCGGGAGCAGGCGCCCGAGTGGATAGCCATAGAGCCGTTTCTGCGCTCCGTTCCTACGCTCGTGGAAGCCCCTGACCGTTTGGATGCTGCCCTTCGTGCACTATCAGCGTTGCGCGCCCGCCTGCTAGGCGGCGTTCCGGCAGATAAAGACACGATCACTCATATCGATACGCTGTCCGATGCCATCCGGCAATCGGCGGCGGATGCCAGCGCGCTCATTCGCCGTCTTTCAACTCTCACGCTCAGGGCCGAGAGCATGTTTCAGGCGATGGACTTCGGTTTTCTGTTCGACGGCACGCGCAACCTTTTTTCCATCGGTTATCGCGTTACGGAAGGAAGCCTGGATCCCAATTGCTATGATCTGCTTGCTTCTGAGGCGCGCCTGACGAGCTTCATCGCCATCGCCAAGGGAGAAGTTCCGCCGTCGCACTGGTTTCGCCTGGGCCGCGCTCTCACACCTGTGGGCCACGGCTCCGCGCTTATCTCCTGGTCGGGCTCAATGTTCGAATATCTGATGCCGGCTCTCGTCATGCGTTCACCGGCGGCGAGCCTGTTGAGCCAGACGTGTGAACTGGTGGTGCGCCGTCAAATTGAATATGGTGCGGAGCGGCTTGTGCCCTGGGGCGAATCGGAATCGGCATACAATGCGCGCGATCTGAATCTCACCTATCAATACTCGAGTTTTGGCGTGCCGGGACTGGGCCTCAAGCGCGGGCTCAGCGAAGATATCGTCATCGCCCCGTACGCCACTGCGCTTGCGGCAATGATTAACCCATCGGCGGCCGTACAAAACTTTGTCCGGCTCGACCAAGCGGGCGGAAGAGGCGCGTATGGTTTCTATGAAGCCCTTGATTACACAAGCACGCGCGTGCCCGAAGGTGAATCCGTCGCCCTCGTGCGCACGTACTTCGCCCACCATCAGGGAATGTCGCTAATCGCGATCTCAAACGTGCTGGACGATGGCGCGATGCGCAGGCGTTTCCACGCAGAGCCAATGGTGCAGGCTACCGAACTGCTTTTGCAGGAGCGCACACCGCGCGACGTGCTGGTTGCGCGACCTCGGGCCGAAGAAGTATCTGCCGCTGCGCATGTCCGTGAACTCGTGCCACCCGTGCTCCGCCGATTCACGACTCCGCATAGTCCAATCCCCCGGACGCTCCTGCTATCCAACGGCAGGTACGCTGTGATGCTGACTGCGGCGGGCTCAGGATACAGTCGATGGCGGGATATCGCCGTAACCCGCTGGCGCGAGGATGTGACGCGCGATTGCTGGGGCAGTTATGTTTATCTTCGCGATGCGCAATCCGGTGAAATCTGGTCAGCAGGCTACCAGCCGAGCGGTATCGAACCTGACGCTTACGAGGTTTCTTTCCACGAAGACCGCGCTGAATTCATCCGACGCGACCACGCACTGATCACCACACTTGAGGTTGTCGTCTCGCCAGAGGATGACGCGGAAATTCGGCGCGTTTCTGTCACCAACCTCGGGACACGCACGCGCGACATTCAGGTCACCTCGTACGCCGAGCTTTGCCTGGCCTCTCAGGCCGCCGACGTGGCCCATCCAGCGTTCTTGAGCCTATTCGTCGAGACCGAATTTGTGTCCGACGCCGGCGCGCTGCTTGCGACGCGCCGCAGGCAATCCGACAAGGAAACCACCGTTTGGGTCGCGCATGTGGCTGTCGTGGAAGGTGAAACCGTTGGTGACTCGCAATTCGAGACGGATCGCGCGCGGTTTCTAGGACGCGGCCACGATACCCTCAACCCCGTTTCGATTTTTGATGGGCGGCCGCTTTCGAATACGGCGGGATCCGTACTCGACCCTGTTCTCAGTCTGAGGCGCACCGTGCGCATCCTCCCGGGAGCCACGGCGCGCATGGCCTTCTCCACCATCGTCGCACCGACTCGCGAGCAGGTCCTGGACCTCGCCGACAAGTATCGCGGTGCCACAACATTCGAGCGCACCTTGGCATTGGCCTGGACACAGGCACAAGTGCAACTGCACCACATGGGCATCAGCCTTGACGAAGCCCACTTGTTTCAAAGGCTGGCCAACTCCGTGCTCTACTCTGACGCTTCGATGCGGCCATCGTCCGATGTGCTCAGCCGCAGCACACTCGACCGCTCGGCACTCTGGGGCCAGGGAATCTCCGGCGATCTGCCGATCGTACTCGTGCGCATCGACGAAGCAGAGGATTTCGAAATCGTCCGCCAATTGCTGCGCGCCCAAGAATATTGGCGGCTGAAGCAGCTGTCGACTGACGTTGTCATTATCAATGAAAAGTCCTCTTCGTATGCTCAGGACCTGCAGAACTCTTTGGACGGTCTCGTGCGTGGCAGCCGCTTGCGACTCTCTCCGGACACGGACAATATGCGCGGCAGTATCTTCCTCCTGCGGGCAGACCTCATAACTCCGCAGGAACGGACTCTCCTCCAAACGGTTGCGCGAACGGTGTTGCTAAGCCGACGCGGCACGCTGTCCGAACAGGTGACTCGATCGCAGCGCGCCGAAATCGTCGCGCCCCCGGCCCCCCGACCGACGCGACCAGCCAAACGCCAAGACCTACCGGTGCCTCAGCAGGCTCTCGAATTTTTCAACGGCCTGGGTGGCTTCGCCGATCAGGGCCACGAGTATGTAACCGTTCTCGGTGAAGGTTTGCGGACGCCCGCTCCGTGGATCAACGTGATTGCGAATCCTTCTTTTGGCTTCCTGGTTTCGGAATCCGGCTCAGGCCACACCTGGTCGCTCAACAGCCATGAAAATCAGTTGACCCCGTGGTCCAACGATCCCGCCAGCGATCCCCCCGGAGAAGCTATCTACGTCCGCGACGAGAATACTGGCGAAGTGTGGAGCCCCACGGCACTCCCTATTCGCGACGAGACTGCCACGTACATTTCCCGGCATGGGCAAGGCTACAGCCGATTCCAACATGGCTCGCACGGTATCTTGCTCGAGCTTCTGCAATTCGTACCTTCAGAAGATCCAATCAAGATTTCTCGGCTCGTCCTGAGAAACAATTCCGGTCGCCCGCGTCGCCTATCTGTCACTGCATATGCCGAGTGGGTATTGGGCAGTTCACGTAGTGCCTCGGCGCCTTACATCATTACGGAGCTGGATTCGCAGACGGAAGCGCTCTTCGCACAGAGCACATGGGGTGGAGAATTCCGCGGGCGCGTCGCTTTTGCGGATCTCGCGGGGAGGCAGACCTCCATGACCGGAGACCGCACGGAATTTATCGGGCGCAATGGGACGCTCGCGCGCCCTGCCGCTCTGGAACGAACCGGCCCGCTTTCTGGAAAGTCAGGAGCAGGTCTCGATCCATGCGCGGCGCTGCAAACCTCCGTCGAATTGCGTCCTGGCGCCAAGGCGGAAATCGTGTTTTTCCTGGGCCAAGGAGAAAACAATGAACAGGCGCGCGAACTGCTCATCCGCTATCGCGCTGCGGACCTGGACGCAATCTTGGCCGAGGTTACGGGTCGGTGGGACGACGTGCTCGGCACAGTGCAGATCGCTACTCCCGATCCAGCCATGGATGTTCTGATGAATCGCTGGTTGCTTTACCAGACGCTGGCGTGCCGTGTATGGGGGCGGGCCGCATTCTATCAATTAAGCGGTGCGTACGGATTCCGCGACCAACTTCAGGACGTAATGGCGCTGTGCGTCGCCAAGCGCGAGATTGCCCGCGAGCACTTGCTGCGCGCTGCCGCGCGGCAGTTTGTCGAAGGCGACGTTCAACACTGGTGGCACCCGCCTTCGGGGCGCGGAGTGCGCACTCGCATCTCGGACGACCTCCTCTGGCTGCCTTACACGGTTATCCACTTCGTTGAAGCGACCGGCGACAGGTCCGTGCTTGAGGAAGCCATACCATTCCTGGAAGGCGATACACTGGCCGAAGGCCAGAACGAATCCTATTTCCAGCCGCGCGTATCAGAGACTCGCGCGACGCTGTTCGAGCATTGCGCTCGAGCGCTAGACCGTAGCCTCGCAACTGGCAGCCACGGACTCCCACTGATGGGCACAGGCGACTGGAATGACGGAATGAACCGTGTCGGCGAGCAAGGTAAGGGAGAGAGCGTATGGCTCGGCTGGTTCCTGCATACGATCCTCTGGGAGTTTGCCAAAATTGCGGATTCGCGCGGCGAGCATATACGCGCGGAGAAGTGGCGCCTCCACGTGAGCGCGCTCAAAGCAGCACTTGAGCGCGATGGTTGGGACGGCGAATGGTATCGCCGCGCCTACTTTGATGATGGCACTCCCCTCGGCTCAGCCGGAAACACGCAGTGTCGTATTGATTCCATCGCGCAATCCTGGGCAGTCATGAGTGGCGCTGCGGAACCCGGTCGTGGCGCGCGCGCGATGGCCGCGGTCGACCAAGACTTGGTGCGTCGCCCAGAGGGTTTGATCCGGCTCTTCGCTCCGCCCTTTGACAACCCACCGCGTGATCCCGGCTATATTCGAGGATACGTGCCGGGCATTCGCGAAAACGGCGGACAGTACACACATGCTGCTGCTTGGGCGGTTATTGCTTTTGCGGAGCTCGGCGACGGCGACAAGGCCTGCGAACTCTTCCGGATGCTAAATCCGATAGCGCGTACCTCTTCACGTGCGAGCGTGCAGCGCTACAAAGTTGAGCCCTACGTCGTTGCGGGCGACGTGTATGCCGAGACTCCCCACGTGGGGCGCGGCGGGTGGACCTGGTATACGGGTGCAGCCGGCTGGCTCCATCGTGCCGGTCTCGAATGGATTCTCGGATTCCGGATGAGCGGCATGACGTTCTCGATCGATCCATGCATCCCCCGGAAGTGGCCCAGTTACTCCATCGAGTTTCGTTATCACTCGGCTACGTATCGGATCAAGGTGGACAATCCGTCTGGCGTTTCTCGCGGCGTTGCCCTGACGGAATTGGACGGCAAATTGCTGCACGGCTCCGCAAATGTTCCGCTCGCCAACGACGGTGCCGTGCACCAAGTCCACATCGTGCTGGGGTAACCGATCCCATACGAGGTGGCAATCAAAAGCTGCACTCTAGTTCCCACGAGTGCCAGGGCCATATTGCCGCAATTCAAGATTGCGAATCCGAAAGTCGCATCGAAGCACGTCGGGTCATTTCCCGTCTCTCAGCGGGCGGCCAGCCTTCCCCGAGTGCGGGGGCAATTCGATCCGCGGTGTAAACCAGATCATCCACGCTCGGGCTACAGGAATGAAAAGAGATGTCCACGGTCAAGTCCTCGGCGTCTATTTTTGAGATTTCACAAGCATTAAGACGCTAGCACCTCTTCCAAACCATCGCAAAACCAGTGGTGGCAAAAATTGGCTGGTAGGCCCGGATTCGGTACACGCGGGGTACACGGCGAGACGCGCCGCCCGAAGTGATTTGATATCAAGGAGAAACATCGCGCCCGAGGTGGGGGTCGAACCCACACGACTTGTGAGCGTCAGAACATTTTAAGTCCCCCGCGCATGCCATTCCGCCACTGGGGCGCGATGGCCGCTAGGCTAAATTATCAAGAGTTGCGCAGCAAGATTATGCGTCGTCGGGCTCGGGATTACGGCCGGTTTCATCTTGACGCGGGCCTGGCGACGGGCGCTGTCTCTCCTGAAAACAATAGAGAACCAATTCCACTCGCGTCGAAACGCCGAGCTTATCAAAAATTTGAAAAAGATAATTCCTAATGACGGGGGCAGCACGGCTGTCGGTCTTGGAATCGCCTTTCTCGCGCTCGATTTCCTTCGCTCGAGCCCACCAACGACCTCAACTCTCGCGTTCCCAGCTCTCGTCGCCGGTCTTCCGCTCATCGATGCCGCGCTGGCTGTGATCCGGCGCCTGCTCGGGCGAGGCTCCCCGCTCTATGGCGATCGGCGACATTTTTACGATTTGTTGTCGGCACTTGGCTGGTCACCTATCTGGGTGGCGCTTACGTGTTATGCGATAACCGCCGCTCTGGGAATCACCGGATGGCGAGGCAAGCATAACGAATCGTCCGCCCACTCGGCGACGGCCGTCTTCAGTCTGGGGCTCGTTGTTTTTGCGGCAATTCGCCTGGGCGCGTTGCGAGGAGCGGACAATGAACGCCGGACGCAGCGGATGCGCGCGCCATCAGTGAACCGGGAAATTCCGGAGGCGTGATCTATGTGTTGCTGCCGATAAGAATCGTGCGGCCGCCGCGGCGGCTGCGCTCCTGCGGAGTGGATTGTTTTTGTGCGCTGCCGAGCTGCACAAGCAGCTTGCGCAGCTTGGCGCGCTCTTCGAGGTCCATTTCGACGACTTCGAACGCTCGCGCCTGCGTGTTCGCGTCGCGGACGATCGTCTGCGCTTTCACAAACTTCTGCCCCGCGCTCAATCGCAGTTCGACAACGCTGCCCGGATGAAGGCTCTGCTCGCATACCGCCACGCCCCCGCCGAGCCCCATCTCGGCAATGTCCACACGGCAATTCTCCTTGAGGTTCATCGTGGTCGCGGGCACGGGGCGTTCGAGCCTCAAACGTGGGTAACGCCGCTGGCGAATGGCCGAAGATGTCGGATCGCTATCGAGAAGCTCGATAGAGAACTCGGCGATGTTCAGCCCGCTCCGGGGAATAAAGTTGCGCATCCACTCGGCGTCGATCTTCTCGAGGGCTTGCGCCGCCACCACGCGCAGTTCCGATGGGTGCGCCCACCGCCAGGCCTTCCGCGCTTCGGCGACTTTTCGCAAAATCGCCTCCGCGCCTGACGTTCGAAGCCTGCCGAGCGCCTCGATTGCCTTTAACCGCAGAAACTCGGTCGATCCTCGCGGTAAATCGCCTTCGGCAATGCGCAGCAGGCGCATGTCGGCGACCTTTTCGCCGCTCATTCCAATTTCGTCGACGGCTAAAGGCTGGATCAGCGAGTCGAGCACATCGAAGAGCTGCAATAGCAGCCGGCCGCGATCGACCGCACCGCTCGATGCGATTTGCCGCACCACGCGGTCGTGGGCGGTCCGCTTCCATCCCCTCATCCGCTCCGGCAGCACGCGCTCGACAGTTTCGAGATCGAGCCGCGTGAGTATTCCGATCGTATCAATGGCCTGGCTGGGGCTGCCCTGGCGCAGTTGCGCGCGCAAATGCTCCAGGCCTTCCGGCCCGAGCGCATTCATCATCGATATCAACAGCTCGCAATCCTCGCGGAATCCCACGCGGCTGAAGCGTCCGGCGATTTGTTCGGCTGCGGGCTGCGGGATTCGCCTCAGCAGGTCCGTTAGGCCGGAAGGCACGCTGCCCGTCTTCAACGCCTCTTCGATGAATTCCGGCAGACGGTTCTCCACGGAAATTCTTGGGCGAAGACTCTTCCCCGCGCCCGCCTTTTCCGTGTCGAGGTAATCGAGCATCTCGACCGAACGCTGGATAGCGGTGTAGGAGCGCAGCTTCGTGGCCTCCTGCGATAGCCGGACGAACGCCGCGCCGACGAGGCTCTGCAATTCCGAGTCTTTCTCTTCGGAAAGTTGCAAACCAAACTCGCGAATGGTCTCGACGAATAGTTTTTCGTCGGCTTTCGCATAAAGGGACGCCAGCTCGGCCACGCCCGTCGCGGTCTGCCGCCGCGCCTCGGCATCTTTGCTGCGGACGCAGCCCGCATAGTTCGCCAGAATCTTCTCGCTGGCCTCTTTCTCTCCCCGCGCGGAGAGAGCTTCCACGTATTCCTTGACCCTCTGCGGCGGCACGCACCACGCATCCGGGGAGTCCAGCACCGATTTCTTTTTTTCGTCGGGAACCTGCGACCAAAATTCCTGCGCCAGCACTTCCATGTGCGACTGAAAATGGACGCCCGCCTGCGACATCTTCTCTTCGTAGACGCCGAGAATTTTCCTCAGCCCGTCGAGTTCCGAGCTCATGTCGTTGAGCATCTGCCGGACCGCGTTCACCTGCACGTCTCCGCGCTCATAGCTTTCCAGCGCGAACCGGACGGCGATGTGCTCCGCGAGTTTCAACAATGTCGGCTTGTCCGACGACTCAGAGGGCGCCTGCGCCGCCAGCGCCGAGAGCGCCTGGCTGACCGTGAAGCGCGCGCGCCGCGGCAGCGTCGAAAGCCGCGACTGAAACGAACTTGGATCGAGCTTGTCCTTGGTCGCGTCGTTGGTCCGCGCGATCTGCGCGAGAACTTGTAGAATGCCTTGCAGCTCGTCCTCCTGCAGCGTCATCAAGCCGGTCTCGACCGCCATCGAGCCCGCGCCGCCGCGCGCCGAGCGGCTGCCGCGAATTCCAGAAGATGCATGGGCCCATCGGCTCGGACCGCGGCCTGGGATATCGCCACCGCCTCCAACTGGAGCATTCCAAGACTGACCACCGGGCCCACCGCCAGCGCCAACCGCGCCAGAGCCTCCGCCATTTCCCTGTCCACCCGGTCCAGCACCGGCGCCAGTTCCGCCTGCCCCTGCGCCACCGCCATTTCCCGGACCGCCAAGGCCGCCGCTTCCCGCGCTACCGCCGCCTACGCCGACCCCACCGATGGTTGCAACCGACCCGGTCAAGCCCGTGCCTCCCGATGCACCAGGCGAATCATCTTTGTTCAGCCAGAAGCCTCCGGCGTTCGGATCGACCGGCGTTCCGCTGCCGGTCCCACCGACAATATTCCACGTCCCCGAGCCGGAGCCACCGCCACCACCCGGTCCTCCTCCGCCATAGACGGCTGCCACCGGACCTTCCACTGCCGGTCCGCTATCGGAGCCGTCGCCAGGACCACCGCCCGGACCGCCGCCGGCACCGGCAAATGACCCGGCGTTTCCGGACACGCCCCCTGATCCGCCGCCTGCATAAAATCCCGAACCTGTTCCGCCGCCCGGGCCGCCGCCAGAACCGTGTCCCGCGCCACCCGATTCTGAACCTCCGGCGACTCCTGAGCCACCAAAGCCGCTCCAGCCTGTCCCAGTACCGCCGCTCCCACCCGAACCGGTTCCAGAGCCAGACCCGCCACCCGGACCAGCTCCGGGACCATTTCCGGGGCCTGCGCCCGGACCCGCGCCAGGTCCCTGGCCTCCGCCCTTGGTGCCCTCAGCCGCGACGATCAATTGCAGAAGTTTTTCAGGGTCGTTCAAGAGCTCATCGGTCTGCTCGGAATTCATTCCGAGGGTTCGCGCGGCGAGTTGCGCTGCCATGGTCGTCTTCGCGACGGCCGAATCGGCGGGAACGAAACAGACTTCGTTCACATGGATGTGCGGATCGCCCTGGAGCGCAGCCTTCAACTGCTCGGCGAGTTGCACGGGCTTCGACCCGGAGCCGGTTGGAAAGCCGCGCACGAAGCGCGAGAGGCTTGCGTGGGTCAATTTGGGTGAGAAGTGAATGCTGGCGATGCCGGCAGCCGAGAGCATTCTTGCAAAGCTCTTTTCGGCAGCGGCGGACTCGAGTGGAGTCCCGTCGAGCAACAAGTTGTCGCCCGAAACGGCCAGCAGCAGGCCGGCTTCGTCGTCCGTGCCGAGCGCCGTCCGCAGCTCAGTCCAGGCGGTCTCATACTGCTTGGCCGTGCGCGGGTGCCCGAAATCGTACATGCGGGCGAACTTCAGCAGAATGTTGAGGCTGCGGACGAACGCTCGGGCAGCTGTCTGCCTGACGTTTGAGTTGTTGTTGGCCATGAATCTATGGGCGGGGAAACCCCCGTCCTACTTAAAATATGGGGTTTAGGGGTTGCGCGAGCAATGGTACTCGTGTCCTGTTTGGTACTAACGAAAGGACCTATCCAGGCGGTGGAACGGAAGTTCTGGAACTATTTGGGGACTCGGGAGCGCTTCAGCCAGCTCTCTAATTCGCGAACGTCGCCGAGCATCGTCACAGCGCCGTGCTTTCCAAGAAGAGCCGCTCGGGCGCGTCGCGCGCTGCCAGGCGGCAGAACACCGACAAAGGGAATCTTGGCCGACTGAGCGGCAATCGCATCGTCCACATTGTCGCCCAGATAAAGAGCCTTGGCCGGATCGCGCCCGCCGAGGATTTTCAAGAGGCCTTCCGGGTGAGGCTTGGGCCGTTGCACGTCCTCCACGGTCACGATCTGCCGGAAGTACTCGCGGACGCGGCAGCGATCGAGCGTGTAGTCGGTTTCCTGCCTGACGCGGCCCGTAAAAAGAGCGAGTTCCGCGCCGCTGGTCAGGCGTCGAAGAGCCGGGCGCGGAAGCAGCCACTTTTCGCGAGCGACGTTGCCCTTGCCGTTCTTGCCCCAGTAAAGCTCCGCGAACTTTCGCTTCACTTCGTCGTATTCGAAGTTCCCGCCGAGCGACTGCACCCACGCAGTCGATAGCTTCCAATCGTCGTTGAACCCCGACCGGTTTTTCCAGGCGTGCAGCTCTTCCCGCGTCACGCGCTTGCCCGTGAAAAACCGGACGGTGTCAAGCACCGTGCGGTGAAACGATCCGCGAACGTCGACCAAAACCCCGTCCACATCGAAGATGATGATTTCAGGGCGCGATGTCACTGGACTTGCCGGACGGGTTGCGCGCGGTCGGGTACGATAAGAATTATTCGGAATGAGCGTCGTCCGATTCTGCCGGGGATTCCGCGGTCGGTTCGTCCTGCGTTTCCGGGGCCGCTTCCGGAGATTCGGACTCGGCAGCGAGCGCATCCGACGACCACGCATCGCCAGGCGCAATGGCCGCCGGTGCGGATTCGCCATCCGATGCCGCTTCCGGGATCGTCGCGACCGTGGCTGCGGCCGAGGCTTTTTCAGCAGGCGCCGGCTCAGCCGTGCCGGTTGCCTTCAAAAATTCCAGCCGCTTTTCCAAAATGCCCGCCAGCAAATCGACCACCAGCCTTGCGCCGCTGCCATCGGTATCTTTCGCGGGATTGTATGCGCATACTTCGATCGCCGCGAGATGCGGCTGCTTCGCGAATACTTCGAGCGCCGCGCGCACTTCGTCGAGACCGAGACCGTCCATCCCGGGATAGTTCGTCGCCTGAAAATCCGCGATCACATCCACATCGAAGTGCAGTACGAACTCGTGGGAATTGCCGTGGACTCGTTCAATGGCTGCTTCCGCCGCCGCCACCGGACCCATGCGTTGCACATCCGCCGCAGGATAGCGGCGCAGCAGCCCGCGGGCCAGCACCTCTTCTTCGGGCGGATCGAGACGGGCAACACCAAATAGCGCGAGATCAGGCTCTCGAACCAGCGGCGGCTCTCCCCAGAACCGGACCATCTCCGCGGCGCCGCGCCCCAAAATATGGGAAATTACCATGCCATCGACGCAGCCCGATGGCGTCGTCGCCGGAGTATTCAGGTCGGCGTCGCGATCCATGTAAATCATGCTGACGTGACGAAAGTAGCGGCGCAACCCTGCTACCGTGGCGAGAGCGATCGAGCAGTCGCCGCTCAGAACCAGGGGCAGCGCGCCGGATTTCACGGCCTGCTCGACGCGCGGCTTCAGCGCTTCGAGCGACGCGAGCACGCGCGAAAGATTCCGCGCGCGCGGGCTTTCTTCGTCCGGATGGTACAACTGAAGGGGATCGTCGCCGAGGTCGGAGACTTCGTAGCCAATCGAGCGCAGCCGGTCCACCAAGCCCGCGCTGCGGAGCGCGAATGGCGCGCCTTCGTGGCCCAGCGACATTGCGGCTGCGCTGGTGGGCGCGCCCAAGAGGGCGATCTTATTCGGCTGGCGGACGATTTTGACCGCCACTCACTGTCTCCTTGCAGTTGATTTGGCGCTTCTGGGCGAAGGCCGGCACAATCTCAATCCGCGGACTTGCTCTGCCGCGCGGCAAGCTCCGCCGGAAGGGTGAACCGCACATCCTCGCGAATCAAATCCAGATCGCGATGATTCGTGAATCCGAATCCCGAAAGGCGCTGGCTCACCTGCTCGACCAGCACTTCAGGCGCGGAAGCTCCGGCGGTGAGGCCGATCGTCTTAACGCCGTCGAGCAATTTTGCCTCGATGTCATTCGAATCCTCGATCAAGCGCGCCGCCACGCCCGCGCGCTGCGCCACTTCCACCAGGCGGTTCGAATTCGAACTGTTAGCCGAGCCCACGACGAGGATCAGCTCCACCTCGCGAGTCAGCGCCTCGACCGCTTCCTGGCGGTTCTGCGTGGCGTAGCAGATGTCGTCCGACGCGGGGCCGACAATCGAAGGAAATCGCTGCCGCAGCCGCGCGACGATTTCTTGCGTGTCGTAAAGCGAGAGCGTCGTCTGCGTCAAAAATGCGAGCCGCGATGGATCGGGCACCTGCAGTTGATCGACTTCCTCAACGCTCCCGACCACCACAGTCTGCTCGGGCGCTTCGCCCGATGTGCCGACAATTTCCTGGTGGTCGCGGTGGCCGATCAAAATCAGCGTACGGCCCTCGCGCGCGAATTTGAGCGCTTCGAGGTGAACCTTGGTCACGAGCGGGCAGGTCGCATCGATCACGCGCAGCTCGCGCTCCTTGGCTTCCGTGCGAACCCGCGGCGGCACGCCGTGCGCGCTGAAAACGAGCACCGCTCCGACCGGCACTTCGCCGATCGTCTCGACGAAAATGGCACCGCGGCGCCGCAATTGGTCGACCACGTAGCGGTTGTGCACGATCTCGTGGTGCACGTACACCGGGCTGCCGTACGCCTCGAGCGCGAGTTCGACGATATCCACCGCACGAACCACGCCGGCGCAAAAGCCGCGCGGCCGGACGCGAACGAGAGTCTTGACCCCGCTCGTTGTTCCCTGGATCTGTGTAAGGCTCAATGTCGTCTCCAGAAACTCTCGTAATATTACCTTAACCTATCTCTGGCCGCTAGATTCTTCGCCGTCCCTTTGTGCCTTTCTTGCGGCTTGCGCGGCGGCACTTGCTTCTTGCGGTCGCGCCGAGATTCGCCACGTTGCTTCAGGAGCCTATGAGCCTCGCCAGCCGGTTTATTGGCGATTAGAACTGATCGCGTCGTTTATTTTCAATGAGTTTGACTACCTTCTAATAACCATAGTTGGCGATTAGAATCCCATATTCCGTTGCGAGTGCGACGAGTCCGAATGCAGAACTTCGAGGCTCGGGCCGTCATTGGTAACCAGTGAGTAAGATGCCAGTCCCGCCGTGCTGCCCCGCGGGCGCCACGATTCCAAATCGTCGCTGCCAATCTCATACGTCAGACTCCGAACCTCAGACTCTAGCATCTGGAACTCAGTGGACGATTGCAAGCGGGAAGTCCTGTGGATTGGCGCCTGAGAGTCGAGGCGCGATTTAACTGCGGGACCGCGCAGCAACACTGGGCGCTACGCTCGGCGGTCGGCAATAGGCCGCCCGGCGACCCGCGCGCATCCAGTTCCAGCAAATCCGAGTTGGCAGCCGATGATTGTGATATAGACTCTCTCGTTCGCTTGGTACAAAACCTCGGCCGGGTCGACTCTGTTACTCAGAAACTCGTGACCGTGCGCTTTGTGACCAGAAGGAGATGTGTGCGATGAAGAAGGTCCTTGCCGGCGTCGTTGCGTTTTTGTTTGTGGCAGTGCTGGGCTCCCGTATCGCGGCCGGGGGAAACGATGCCCTGCGAGAAGCAGACCGCGTGCAGATCGAAAAGCTGATGTGGCAGTACACTCGCGCCCTGGACACCGAGAACCCGGATGCGTATGCCGCCGCATATACGCAGGATGGCCAATTCGGCAGCGGCCCGAACGCGATCAAAGGGCACGATGCGCTCAAGAAAATGATCGCGGATCTTCGGCAACGATCCGCTGACGCTGAAGCCAAAGGCGAGAAAAGGCCGCCCATGTACCACATGAGCGCGAACAGCTACCTCGAATTCGTCGATAAGGATCACGCGCACATGGAGGGTTACTGGCTGACCGTGTTCGGCCAGCAAGGCCCGAATGTGCCGGTTCGCGTGGCTGCTGCCGGGCGGGAGGTCGATGAACTCGTCCGCGTGAATGGGCAGTGGCTTATCAAGTCGCGTGACGTCGCACCAAAGGACTGAGCGAAGCCGGCCCGGTCATTCGTTCGAAATCGATAGACCAAGCGCGGAAGTTCAAAATCGCTCGACGAGTGGCGCACGCGGCGAACAACACGCCTAAATAAAGCAGCCGAGATTGCCTTCGAATCCTTGTTCCACACGTCCATCCGGCCAAACCACGATGGGAACCATATCGCCGTAGGTGCGCGCCTGGTCCAGGACTTCCTGGCTCAACTCCACCCGCCGTTCTTCGTATGCGACGCCCTCGGCTTCGAATTTCCGGAGAAGTTTTACACACGCGTCGCATCCCCGGATGGTGTAAACGATGGGAACTTGCGTATTGTCCCGAATGGGGAGCAAGAGCAGCGAACCCTTTCTTCAGGGGCTAAAGCCCAACCCTTTAGTGCTCCGAAATGTCGGAGCTGAAGCTCCGGCCCCCTAAAAAGGCCTGCGGCATAGCCGCGCCGGACACAAATTAGGATAGCGCCGGAACGCTCATGTCCACGCGCCCCGGTTCAGCCGCGATCAGGCAAGTTGAGGGCAGCCGACAGGAGCGCTCGCATCTCCTTGATTGATTCCTTCTGCCAATCCGGGAAGCGGGGCTTAATCCGGGCGATCACTTCTCGAAGGAATTGTTGCTTACTGGCCTCCGGCGCCGTCCCGAACGTAGTTCCCGGAGGGAGATTCAGTTCGGATGCGACTTGATTCCCGATCGCGGCCAGCTCAGCGTGAGCGCCCGCCGATCGTTCCGTGAAGTGCGTAATGTAGCGAGTATCGCGCGTGTAAAACACGAACACGGGTATCGCGCGGGATTTGCCGTCGTTGCTGAGAAATTCGTCCATAATGTCCGGGTTCTGGTCGCGAAGAAAGATTCGCAGGTCCATGCCCGTCGCCTCGGCGATGCGGGCGACGGTTGGGAGTTCGCGGTAGACGTCGCCGCACCAGGCTTCGGCCAGCGCGAGTATTTTCGCAGGGCCGTTCGGCAAAGCGGCGGCTCGCTTGAAAAACGAGATGTCGTCGGCCGTCAGCGGGGATTCCTTGTAGTACAGCTCAAACTTGTCGCGATTGACGGTCGCCTGCGCCAGGAAATCTGCGTAGGTAAGTCCTTGCTCGAACCGGGCGGGTGTGACAACCGTGGTTGCTTCCAGCATGTTTGCGACTCCAATCTGACGGCCCTAAGGACAAATCGTACCATAAGACCTCGACACGGCATCTGGACCGCACGCGGACCTGGAAGGTCCCAAGTGCGGAAACCAAACGCAAAGAGCCGGCTAGAAGGGGGCGCTATGAAGAGACGCACGTTTGTAAGCCAAAACGTGCGGCACCGGTAGGTTTTCGTTCGATCGTCGACGCGCGGTCGCTATTGTAGGGAGAAGATGAGGAGGGCGTTGCCGGGCATGGCGCCGAAGCCGGGATAGCCGGAGACGACGGCGATGATGCCGCCGGCAATGACTGGGCCGCCGACATCGAGCGAGCCGCCCTTTGCCGCCACGCCGTTCACGGAATTGAAGGACTGTGCGGTGTCGAAATCCCAGATGATCTTGCCGTCCTGCGTGGCGTATGCGCGCAAGTGTCCGTCGATCGAGCCGGAGAACACGGCGCCGGGTATGGCGGACACCGCTTGCGACTGCGCCGGACTGCACGGGCGGCGATCGCCGCAACCCGGCGGCGGCGTCTTCCAAAGAAGTTTGCCATCAGCGACGCTATAGGCGGAAATCCCGCCACCCTTGGTGGGATCGGGCACTCGTCCCTGAAACGCGAGATCGGACACCGCCACATAGACGTTGCTGCCATCGGTGGCCGGGCCCCATTGCACTCCTCCCAGCAGACCGCCTTCGCCCGCGCGCTGGTACCAGAGCAGCTTTCCGCCCGCGTCGGGGTCCACACCGTACACCAGCCCGGATTTTTGGCCGAGCAGCAGCACGCGCTTCCCATGGCGCGGCTGTACGAGAATCGGCGACGCGCCCAAATCGAATTCGGGAACGGTAGGTTCCGCGCAATTCGCTCGCGGCGGAGTGCCGCATTCAATTTTGTAAATGTCTTCCTTGTCGAATTGCGACGACCATAGCAGCTTGCCGCTTTTGAGATCGAGCGCAACGGCCGCGTCGCTCGTTTGGGTGTCCGGCTCGGAATAGTTGTCTCCCGTGCCTACGTAAATTCTCCCCTTGGCGGCATCGATCGTGGGCGAGGACCAAATCGCCATGCCCGACGGCGCGAAAATTGTGCGGCCGTCCGCCGTTTTGCCGTGGGGCGACGGCGTCTCGGCCGCCATGTACGTCTGCCAGACGGCTTGTCCGCTGGCGGCATGCATCGCGACCACGCTCCCGCGAAACGTGCAGCATTCATAGCCCGGCCGTCTGCGGGCTTGCTCTTCACCGGAAGACACGGGAACGTAAAGGCGTCCCTTGAAGTAATTTGGCGTGCCGGTAATCGTGGCGGCCGGATGCGGATCGGCTTGCGTGCGCCAGAGGAATTTGCCCGTCGTAGCATCGAGCGCATTCACGCCGCCGTTCGCATCGCCATAAAAGACCGCGTCCGCCGAACCAGCGCGCCCGATCACCAAGCCAGAACGCACCGGCTTCCCGGCAGTTGCCCAGAACGTACAGCCGGTCGCGGCATCGAGCGCGTAAACGGTGCCGTCATTCCCGCCCACGTACACGCGACCGGCGTAAATCACCGGCTGCGAGCGCACGATCCTGACGTTGGGAATTCCAAACGCCCATTTCAGCTTGAGCTGCGGCACGTCTGCTGCGGAGACGCCTGCCTGCGCCGCCGCTTGGAATCGCGAGTTCGCGGGATCGGTGCTCCAGCCAGTCCACGCGGAACGGGTTGATCCGGACGGCTTCACGCTCGGCGCGCAACGGTTCGCAATTTGATCCGCGGGCACGGGTGTGGCCGCCGGAGCGTCCGGAACCTGCGCCTCAGGCTGATGCCTGGTTGGAGCGGGTGCTTCGTCCGACTGAGCGATCGCTCGCGATCCCAAAAGCGCGCATCCGACGATCAGCGCGGCGAAAAAGACAAATGTCCTGCGAGCCTGGACGTTCATCGACCCCTCCCTAAATTCCCCCGAAGGTTGCTGTTGTGACGGTGATCTCGCGAACTTCGCTTCCTTCGCGGCGACGGAAGATTAGCAGAAAATGGCAATGTTTGGACAAGGCGCTGGATCGCTGTGGCGGGTGTACAATGGCGGCCGTTGCGGCGAACCACAGGATAATTTAGGCGGCGAAACGATCCGAATTCTTGCGATCGAAAACATTGAAGAGGTGCGCTGATGAACAGACGAAAAATGTTGTCGCTTCTCGGACTTTCTCCGGCGTTGCTCGCCGGCAAATCTCTCGATGCGCAGCAAAGCCAGACAAGCGCGAAACCAGCGAAGGCATCCGTTGCGCAGCCGAAAGTCGAGGGACTCAATCCCAAAGGAACGCCGCCTCCCATCCAGCTGATTCCGATGGCGCCGCGGCTCGACTCCCTCGACGGCAAGACGGTGTATCTGGTCGATACGGGATTCGAAGGCGGCGGAATGCTCCTCGAGCAGATTCGCCTCTGGTTCACGAGGAACATGCCCACCGTGAACGCCGTGTTCAAGCGAAAAGCCGGGCCGTACATGGAGGATGATCCGGCGCTGTGGAAAGAGATCAAGGAAAAGGGCAATGCCGCGATAATGGCCATCGGGCATTGAAGCACGTGCACCCCAGCGACCGTCGGTCACTGCATAACGGTTGAAAAAATGGGCGTGCCGACCACGCCCATGGTAACGCGGGCGTTCAAGGAACTCGCGATCCTGAACGTGGCGAAGCGCGGCATGCCGCATCTGCGTATCACGTTCACGCCACATCCCGTCGCCGCGAAGACTCCCGAACAACTGCGCGCGTATATTGAGGGCAACGATCCGATCAGCGGCAAGCCAATGATGAAGGAGATCGTCGACGCGCTGACCGTGCCGCTTTCCGATGACGAAAAGAAGACGGGGATCGTGCGCGTTTCGGTCGGACCGGAAAAATACCCCCCGGACACGCCGAAAAATCTGCAGCAGTTTTATCACGACAACGGCATGACCGATTTTCTGCCGGTCATCATCCCGACCGAAGAGGAAGTCGCCGAGATGCTGAAAGGCACCAGCCACCAGCCGGACGAACTGGTCGGCGCGATGGCGGGGGGCGCTTACCCGCCGTGGTCCTACACGGTGAGGCAAGTGGCGATCAACGCCGTGATGGCAGGATGCAAGCCGGAATATTTTCCGGTCATTCTGGCGATTGCGTCGTCGGGCACGCCGTCCCTGATGAGTTCGACGAATTCGTTCGCGTACGCGGCGGTAATCAACGGGCCGATCCGTGACAAACTGCAAATGAATTATGGCATCGGCGCGCTTGGACCGTTCGCCCAACCGAACGCCGCGATCGGGCGCGCATGGACGCTCGTCTCGAGGAACCTTGCGAACGGTGGAATTCCGGGCGACACGTACATGGGATCGCAGGGAAACAATCTCAATTACAACAATCTGATCATGGCAGAAAACGAAGCGGCGAGCCCTTGGGCTCCGTTGCACGTGCAGAAGGGCTTCAAGGCGCAGGAAAACGTCGTCAGCCTGTTCCGGGGGCTCGGCATCGTGCCCGGGCAAGGCGCCAGGGGAACGAGCACGGACACGCCGAAATACGAAGAACAGTTCAGCGATCTTTTCAGCGTGTTTACCGGCTTCTTCGGAGGGCTGGTGGTCGCTGATCCTCTAATCGCCGCGAACCTGAAGGAGCGCGGCTACGACACAAAGGACAAATTGATCGATTGGCTCTACAAAAACACGACGCAGTCCGTGAAAGATTATAAGAGCCGCGACTTCGCGTACGGCTTCGATTACCCGCGTGCGCTCAAGGGGCTCGAGCCGTACAAGACGTGGTACGCGATGCCGGACGATGCCGTGATTCCGCGATGGCCGCACCGCGACGACATCAACGTGGTCGTCGTGGGAGGACAAACGAACGCGTTCTTTCAGGGCGGAAGTCTGAGCTATACAGTCAGCGTTTCGATCGATAAGTGGGCGTAGCAATTCGCTAGACTATTCTCGCGCAAGCGCTGTGGCCGCGATCAAAAGTCTGGTGTAAACTACCCGCGTTTTTGGGGAGCCAGTCTAGAGCTTGTGTCGAAAGAAAGGGGGAATGCCATGAATCGTCGAGATTTCTTGCAATCTGTGGGCGCTTTATCTGCAAGCTTGGCCTTGCCGGGAGCAAGGCGCGTGTTTGCCGAGGGCACAGCGCCCAGCGGTTGGCGCACCTTCGAAGTGACAACGCACGTCGAGGTTCTGAAGCCCTCGGGGCCGACTCGTATTTGGGTTCCAGGGGCGCTCACCATGAAGACGCCCTTCCAAAGGACGCTTTCAAACAAGTTCCATGCTGAGGGCGGATCAGTGCAGACGGTCCAAAGCAAGGCCGACGGTCTCGAAATCATCTCCGCAAAATTTCCAGCTGACGTGAAACCGGTCTTGACCGTCACGAGCCGGGTCGCGACAAGAAACTACGCGGTCGATCTTTCCGCTCCCGGCAAGGGGCCAAAAGCGAACCGCGCCGAGTTGGAGTATTTCACGCGGTCAACGAACCTCCTGCCGACCGACGGCATCGTGAAATCGACAGCGACCGATATCACGAAGGGCGCGACCACAGATGTTGACAAGGCGCGGGCGATCTATGAGTGGATCGTCGAGAATACCTTTCGGGATCCGAAGACACGCGGTTGCGGCGTCGGCGACATCCGCTTCATGCTGGAGACCAAAGACCTGGGTGGCAAGTGCGCCGATTTGAATGCGCTGTACGTCGGACTGGCGCGCGCGGCGGGCCTGCCGGCGCGTGATGCGTATGGCATTCGCGTCGCCAAGTCGGAACTTGGGTACAAGAGTCTCGGCGCATCGTCGGAGAAAGTGACGAAATCACAGCACTGCCGCGCCGAGGTGTACCTCAACGACCGTGGTTGGGTTCCTGTCGATCCCGCTGACGTCCGGAAGGTCGTTCTCGAGGAACCGCCGGGGAATCGCCCGCTGGACGACGACATGGTAAAAAGGGCGCGGGCGCGGCTCTTCGGATCTTGGGAGATGAATTGGATGGCGTTCAACTTCGCCCACGATGTGCCGCTCCCTGGGTCGGACGGGAAACCGGTAGGCTTCTTGATGTACCCACAGGCGGAAACTGCCAGCGGCCGGCTCGACAGCCTCGATGCAGACGCCTTCAAGTACGAGATCACGTCACACGAGATCACGCACAACCGCGCTTAAAGGCAAGGGACCCAGTCGCACCCGGCCAGGCCATCGGCCCAAAGCCGCGGGCCACATCAGTTGGGGCCGGGTGCGATCCTGCCAGGAGACCTCAGCGGAGTATCCCAAATAAAACAACGCATGGCGTTTATTTGGGGCGCTTCGTGTTAACAATCAAGAAAACTGGTACCTCCAGACTATTGCGGCGGACGTTCCTAGGCCGCAGGATAGTGCATCGTAGCGGACCCGACGCAGGGCCGCGGGGCGTGGAGCGGCGTGTGCACCGAGCCGAAAGCCGCGCTCCAAGCCGGGGGCAGAACTGCAATGTCACAAATTTCCTCGCACGGGACAAAAAGCAATGCCTGATGCTGCGCGAATTGCGCAAGCGAACGCGCTCGAAGTCCCGGTCACGATTCAAGGATCGAAAATCGTCGCGGGGACCGAGCAGCGCGAACTATTTACTGAGACCACGAAGACCACGCTCACATTCGACAACGGCGCCGTGCTAAATCTGAGGGCCAGGGTCTTGGCAGGGCAATCCGTTTTTCTCCGCAACGAGCAGTCCGGACGCGAAATCCTGTGCCGAGTGCTGGAGTCGCCGCCGGAAGGTCAGACGGGCTACACGGATCTGGAATTCACCGTTCACGATCCGGAATTTTGGGCCACGCCCGCAGAAAAACCCGCAGCCGCCGCGCAAACATCCGAAATTCAAGAAGCGAATGAGGCGGCGGGGAAAAGCCTGGTGGCTGCATCCATCAGGGAAGACCTTGCACCAAACTACGAGGAAGCTCCCGCGCCCCCTCCGGAAACTCCAACGCCGCTACCCTCCTCGCATTTGCCTGAGACGACAGCGGCGTCACCCGAGCAGCCGGAGGCCGTGGAATCCAACGACGCGAAAGACGAGGAGCAACTTGCCGCGCTGTTGGCAAAAGAGGCCAAACGCGCAGCCAAACGGGCAACCGCCACAAAAGAAACGAAACAGGTCGAGCAAGCGCCGGCATCCGAGGATGCGGCGAACCAGAGCGAGACAACCTCGCTCATCGCAAGCAAGGCAAAAGCATTTTCGACTCTGGCGTTTCGGCTGCACGCGATGCGCCAACTGACGACGGGCAAGAACGCGGTTGCCGTGGGAATCGTCGCGTCCGTCCTGATCGCGGCGGCGATCGGTTTCATATGGCACACCGTGCGCGGCACATTCATTCACGAAGACGATCGATCGTTCGCAGCCTCCACTCAATCAGCGCAACATGCGCTTCCCCCCGGTGCGCCGCCATCGCAAGTGCCGGCTTCGGCTGTTGCCGCGGGAGGACCGGCCACCGCGCCCACTCCGTCAGCATCGAAGAGTGAGCACCCGACCGTCGCGCAAGAGCCCCCTGTCAAAACTGCAATGAATTCGGCCGGGACAGCAGCAGCCCTCCGAGTCGCGCCGCGCGGCAAGACCGTTGAAAATTCTGCCGCGTCGGCCGCGCCGAAGGCGGGAACCGGCAGGGCCGTGCTTAACGCCGAGGCGGCGGCGTTGGGGCAAGGAAAGCATCGAAGACCAAATCAGCTGATTGCCCAGGAAACCATTCCCGCGAAGATTGTCTCGCAAACTCAGCCAGCTTTCCCTCCGTGGGCGAAAGACCTCGACGTGGATGGGGTCGTGAAACTCGACGCTGTGATCGATGAAAAGGGGAATGTGACGGAAACAAAACTGCTGTCTGGTCCGCGCGTGCTACGGCATGCTGCGGAAAGAGCAATAGAGCTATGGATTTTTGAGCCCGCGCAGTCAGACGGGAAGCCAACCGCAACACACATGGAGCTCACGGTCGAATTCCAGAGATAGCCCGGCTCTGTTGACACCTCCCGCAGCAAGCGGCCCAGTTTCTCGTAGCGCCGGCCAGTCCCGACTGCAGCCGGAACGCACCCTGCCGGCCCTTTTCTTGTCGAGCAACTCAGCGTGGGTCAAAAGCATTTCCTTTTCCCCGTTCTATCAGATTCCCTGCAATTGACCCGGCACTAGTCTCTGACTGAGTTGACTTCCAATTGGGATTGCGTTAATAAAGCGTGGCCGTGAGTGCGGCGGCAACAGGCGATCTCGAACCCGCAAAACATCGTCGCAGTACTGTTACGGGAACATCATCGAATCGTCGCCGGCCCTCTCGGGTCTAACTCCAGATCTAAGGAAGGGATTTGCCATACTAACGAATCTTGTGGTGCCCAAGACAGGCGGGATGAACACGACCAAGGTCAACATCGTCAAATGGCTCAAGAATGAGGGCGATGCGCTCAAACAGGGCGAGCCGGTCGTTGAACTGGAAACGGAAAAGGTCAGTTACGAACTCGACGCGCCCGTCGAGGGCGTACTTTTGAAGATCATGGCCCGCGAACCGGCTGAGGTCGAGGTCGGCGGCCTGCTCGGCTACATCGGCAAGCCGGGAGACGCTATACCCACATCCTAGAAATTCGCAGGCGAGTTAGACAAGCCCCGGAGGAATCCGCAATGGCAGCGCAAAATGGACTCGGCAAAGACCGGTTGATCTGGATGTACACGCAGATGCTGCGCATTCGGGAGTTCGAGGAGCGCGTCAAGCGCACCTTCGTCGAACATCCCGGCGTGATTCGCGGCCACGCGCATCTAGGCGACGGCGCGGAAGCCAGCATCGTTGGGTGCCTCGCGACGCGCCAGGAAAACGACCCCGTGATGCCGAGTTACCGTTGTCACGGCTACCCGCTCGTGCTCGGCACGCCCGCGGGAGCCTTGATGGCCGAGATCTACCAGCGCAAGGGCGGTGTGTGCCAGGGTTTCGGCGGCTCGATGCACCTTGCCGATCCGGCGCACCACTTCCCCACGGCTTCCGGAATCATCGGCCAGGGAATCGCTCACGCCGCAGGCGTCGCGTACGCTGCGCAAGTGAAGAAGACCGGGCAGGTCGTCTATTCCTTTTTCGGTGATGGCTCGTCCAAGCAGGGCGCGTTCCACGAAACTCTGAACCTCGCGGCCGTCTGGAAACTTCCGGTGGTTTTCATCCTTGAAAACAATGGGTATCAGGCATACACGCGAGTCGGTCTCGAAGATGCCAACGCCGCCGCCGGCGACCCGCTCTCGCAAAAAGCGAAGGCCTATAGCATCCCGGGCGTGACAGTCGACGGCACCGACGTGCTCAAAGTCTACGAAGTGGTTGGCAAAGCGGTCGCGCGGGCGCGCGCTGGTGAAGGGCCGTCGCTCATCGAATCGAAATTCTATCGCCTCAGCCCGCATGGCAACGCCATCACCGTGCCGCCGGTTCCGACGCAGTTCCAGGAACACGAAGCCATCGAGGTCTACGGCAACAAGGCCGAATTCGAAGCGGCCAAGAAGAATGATGGCATTTTGAAGTTCCGCGCGTACCTGATCGGCAATGGCACCCTGACAGATGCCGATGCTAAGCGCATCGAAGAAGGTGTCCGCAACGAAATGGAAGAAGTCGTGAAGTTCGCGCTGGCAAGTCCGTTGCCCGCGCCCGAAGATGCGTTGAAGTATGTTTGGGCTTAATGGCCCGCAAGGAAACAAGGAGGCAGCATGCCGCGCGAAATGATGTTCGCTGAGGCGATCGCCGTCGCGATCATGGAAGAGATGCAGCGCGACCCCAACGTGGTCTTCTACGGCCAGAACATGGCGATGACCGACCGCGACCCTTTCGCCCGGAAATTCGGCAAGGACCGCGTACGGATCACTCCGATCTCGGAAACGGCCGAACTCGGAATCGCGATCGGCGCGGCGATGTCCGGCCTGCGGCCGATCGTCGAGCTGTACATGGCCGAATTCATGCTGGTCGCCTTCGACGAAGTAATCAACGAGGCGCCGCGGCTACGCTACATGTCAGGCGGGCAAGTGAAGGTTCCGGTCGTCTTCAAGGCGGGATTCGGATTCGCGGCCGGCTGGGCCGGGCAACATTCGAACTGTATTTACGGCGCGATGATGGGCGTCCCAGGCCTCAAGGTCGCGGTTCCCTCGAACGCGGCGGACGCGTATGGGCTGATGAAGTCGGCAATTCGAGACGATAACCCTGTCGTCTATTTGCACCACTACATGCTGATGCTGGACAAAAGCCCTGTGCCCGACGGCGATTACCTTGTTCCGTTCGGCGTCGCGGACGTCAAGCGCGCCGGTAAAGACGTAACCATCGTCGCCACGGCGTGGATGGTGAAGAAATCTCTGGCCGCCGCTGAAATGCTAGCCAAGGAAGGCATCAGCGCGGAAGTGATCGACCCGCGAACGGTTTCGCCGCTCGACACCAAAACCATCGTGGACTCAGTGAAGAAGACGGGCCGGCTCGTGCTCGTCGATCAGGCGCCGCGCCACGCGTCCGCAGCGATCGTGATCGCCGGCGAAATCGCCGATCAGGGATTCAAGTATCTCAAGGCGCCAGTCAAACTCGTGACGGCGCTCGACACATCCGTGCCGTACAGCGAGCCGATGGAGAGCTTCGTGCTACCGAGCGAGGCGAAGATTGTGGACGCGGTGAAATCCGTGTTAGCCGTGCAAGCCGCCACCGTCTAGCGCGCAGGCGATTCGCTAGCATCCCAAGCGCGGGCCGGCTTGCGACCCGCGACGAACGCTCATTTGCATTTTCTGTCTCTGCAGTTCCCCGCGCTTCTGCGGTGCGCGCCTTTGCAGTTGGTTTCCCTGCCCAGGCCTTTTCTCCGTGCATCTGCGTCTCTGTGGCAAATCCTACTTCGGAAATTGAGCGCTCGTCGAATTGAATGCCTTTGTCACGAGCTCGTTGAGCGATTTCTTCCTCCACTCCGCGTTCAGCACCTCAATTCCCCACGGCCCATCGTAGCCCGCCTTCAATATCTGGCTGACGAATCCCTTCACGTCGTATTCGCCGTCGCCGCAAAACAGCCGGTGATTGATCGTGTCCTCATGCAGGCTCCAGGGACATTCAAATGTCCCATCGTTGATCTCGACGGCGAGCATGTATTTCAGCGGCACGCGCGCCACTTTTTCGTACGGAATCTTCAGCTTAGTGATATGCCACAGATCGAAGCAGATTCCGCCGTTCTTCGCGCCCGCGCCGCTGACGAGTTCGACCGCCTTTTCGACTGAATCGATCGTCGAGAACGGCATCATTTCATATACGATGCGTGTGCCGCGCTCTGCGGCGTCCTTGCAAAGCGCCGCGAAGGCCTCCGTCATGCGCGGCATCGGACAATTGCTGCGCTCGAACTCGCCGACTTTCACGTGCCGCGCTCCCAGCGCCTCGGCCGCATCGAGCAGAAACTTCTTCGCCACATCGGATTGCTGCTTCTTCTCGCCCTCCATAAACCAGTCCATCAGGAATTCGAGCTCGATGTGCTTGATGCCGTTGCCGTCCAGAATCTTCTTCATTTCCTTAAGGCTGTATTGCTGGAGAGCATGCGCGAGGTCCGCATGCCAGATCCCGATGCCCTTGAACCCGGCGCGAGCCGCAGCCAGTACGCGATCCTTAAAATCAAACGGGCTATATTCTCTGTCGGTGTGCGGTTCCGCGGCCCCCGCAAGCGTCCAGTACGAACCCAGCAATTCCACGTTTTTCGCCATCGTTGATTCACCTCTGAGGTTAGCGGCGTGCCGCATCCTATCACGGGCCTGAGGTGAAAGCGCAAATAACGAACCGATGCGGCGATTTCCGCCGAGCGATGCTATTCTCTGAAACTCATTTCACGGAGAAGCCATGCTGCTCAAGGGACAGGTCGCGATCGTGACGGGCGGAGGGCGCGGAATCGGCCGCGCGATCGCGCGCAGGTTTGCATCGGAGGGCGCAACTGTAGTCGTCGCCGCGCGGAGCGAGGGCGAACTAAAAGAAGTCGTGGCGGAAATTCAAAACGCGGGCGGGAAGGCTGCGGCCGTCGCGGCGGACATTGGTCGCGAGGCCGACTGCCAGAAAATCGTCAGCGCGGCGCGTGCGGCTTTCGGCTCGATCCACATCCTCGTCAACAACGCAGGAGTCTTCGGGCCGGTGCGGCCCGTGGAACAAATCAGCGCGCGCGAATGGGACGAAGTGCTGGCCGTGAATCTGCGCGCTCCGTTTCTTCTCGCTGGCCTCGTGCTGCCCGAGATGTATCAGCGCGGATCGGGCGCCATCGTGAACATCTCGACCGTCGGTGCCAAAGCCGCGTACCCGCTCAATAGCACGTACGCAGCATCGAAGGCGGGCCTCGACGGGCTTACGCGCACCCTCGCCGCCGAAGCTGCGCGCAAAGGCGTGCGCGTCAACGCCATCTGCCCCGGCCCCGTGACCGAAACCAAAATGTCGAAGGACCTCACGGTCCAGTTCGCCGCCCATTTCGGTTCGCACGGAGACGAAGTATTGAGACGGATGATCGAAGGAACGTTGCAGGGTAGGCCGCAGACGGCGGACGAAATCGCGTCCGCGGCCCTGTTCTTAGTTTCCGGTCAGTCTTCCGCGATTACTGGGCAGACTCTGAATGTGGATGGCGGAATGATTTTTTACTGATCGCGTCGAGAGCGCTGTAGCTGCGCCGCGCGGTGCTCGCCACGACGCGAACCCCCACTTCCGCCCAATCGAGTCCCCGCTCGCCGATCGTGCCCACGAGATAGCAGATTCCCGCCAGCACCGACAACGCCACGAACATCAGCCCGAAAAGTATCTCTGCCGCAATCAACTCGCGCACGAAGTAGAGTTGCAATATGAAAAGAACCGCCAGCGTCCAGAGAATGCGCTTGCGTGCTTTCGGCGAAATCGAATTCACAACTTCCTTTAGTTGGCCCAAAACAGTGTTCATCGAACCTCGCTTGACCTCACGCCCATTTAGATGCACGGGTCCGGCCAAAGAGACCGTCGCTAAGTGATTGAAAGTTCAACGAATACAAGATTGCGAAGTTCCAAAATGGAAAGGAGTTTCCGCTTTTAAGGAAGGATGAACGTCGGAAAGTGCATCATTTGCTGACGATTTGCGGCGCCAGTTTATGTCAAGGCGAAGATCGCAATTCGATATTGTTTCGCGCCGCGAGGCGCGTGAACGCCTAGCGGCTTTCGAAAGGATACCGATTCTGCGCGAGCACCGCGTCCGCCACGCGCCGCCGAATCGCAATCACATCGACAGGTGCGTGCTTCGCGAGCCGGCGCAACGCCGCGAGTTGCGTAACGAGAGTGTCGCCATCGGAAGTCGCTGCCAGCGCGGTACGCGCTTCTTTCTCGATGCGGTCCATCGCGTCGTACGTGAACGCGCGGGTCGCCTCCGCCATCAAACCGGCCGCCTGCCCGCCGCGCGCCGCGGCCTTTTGCGCGCGACGCAGCGACGATTCGATCGCGTACACGTCCATCACGATATTTGAAAGTGACGCGACGATTTCCTGGCGGTCCGCGATCTTGTCGAGGAGTTTCTCCACTGCCGTTCCCGCCGCGAGCAGGAAAACCTTCTTCGTCTGCGCGAGCGACCGCTCTTCCTCGGCAAACGCGCCTCCCGGAGATTCCTCGAACGACGGCCCCGCAAGCAGTTCATCAGCGAGTTTCTTCGCTGCCGGAATCAGCGGTAGCACGCCTCCCATCGCGCGCTTCAACAGCATCTGAATGATGAGCATGCGGTTGATTTCGTTCGTGCCTTCAAAGATGCGGTTGATGCGGCTGTCGCGGTAGGCGCGCGCCATCGGATAATCTTCGTGAAATCCGTACCCGCCGAGAATTTGCAAACCCTCGTCGACGCAGTAATCGAGCGTTTCGCTACCCACGACCTTGCTGATCGAGCTTTCGATGGCGTATTCCTCGAGCACCTGCATGGCCTGCTTCACTTTGTCCGCGCCCGACGTGCCGACCGCAGCCTCAATCGTCCCCGCCGTGCGATAGATCATCGATTCGAGCGCATAGATGCGAATCGCCATCTCGCCCAGCTTCGCCTTGATCAGGCCAAATTCGCTTAGCGTTTTCCCAAACGCAGTCCGCTCTTTCGAATATTTCGACGCCTCTTCGAGCGTCTTCTTCGATCCGCCGAGGCAGGAAACGCCGAGCGTGTAGCGCCCCGCGTTGAGCGTGTTGAACGCGACGATGTGGCCGCGCCCGATTTCGTGCAGCAGGTTTTCTTTCGGTACCGGCGCATTTTCAAAGAACAGCGCCACCGTCGAGCTGCCGTGGATGCCCATCTTATTTTCCTCGGCGCCCACCGTAAAACCGGGCGTGCCGCGCTCGACGATGAATGCCGAGAATTTATCCCCATCCACTTTCGCGAACACGATATATACATCCGCGAACCCGCCGTTGGTGATCCACATCTTCTGCCCGCTCAAGAGCCAGTTCTTTCCGTCGGGCGAGAGCACTGCGCGCGTCCGCGCCGCAAGGGAATCGGAACCCGCTTGCGGCTCCGACAGGCAATAAGACGAGAGCAGTTCCCCGCTCGCGATCTTCGGCAGATATTTTTTCTTCTGCTCTTCGCTGCCGAAATAGACGATCGGAATCGTTCCGATTCCGGACGTGCCGCCCAGCGCGACCGCAAACGACGCATAGACGCTGATATTTTCGGTCAGCACCGTCATCGAAATTTTGTCGAGCCCCGATCCGCCGTACGCCTCCGGTATGCCGCCGCCCAATAGGCCAATCTCGCCGGCCTTCTTCAGCGTCTGCGCCATCAGACCCTCTTTATGATTTTCGAGGTCCGGGATGAGGGGCACCACTTCCTTCGCGACGAACTCCGCCGCGGTCTGCCCGATTAGCCGCTGATCGTCCGTCACGTCCGCGGGAGTGAATACATCCTCGGCGCCCGTCGACGAAACGAGAAACGCCCCGCCGCGATTCAATGCCTGCGAAACGGTTGTAGTCGCCATGTTGCTCCCTCCATCGCCTCAACTGCCTCACATCTTACCGCGTTCCCGGCACTCCGCGCGCCGCACGCCACGCGAGCGTGCCTCACAACCTACGCCGCTCGCTCGAAAATCCCCGCGGCTCCCATGCCGCCGCCGATGCACATCGTCACCATGCCGTAACGCGCATTGCGCCGCTCCATCTCGCGCAAAATCGTGGCCGTCAGCTTCGCGCCCGTGCAACCCAGCGGATGTCCCAGCGCGACCGCGCCGCCATTCAAATTAATCCGCGCCGGATCGAGCCCGGCCAGCTTGATCACCGAAAGAGCCTGCGCCGCAAAAGCCTCATTCAGTTCGATCACGTCGATCTGATCGAGCCTCAGCCCCGCGATCTTCAGCGCCTTCGGAATCGCGAACACCGGGCCAATGCCCATTTCCTCGGGCGGGCATCCCGCCGTCGCGAACGACACGAATCGCGCCATGGGCTTCAATCCAAGCGCTCGCGCGCGCTCGGCGCTCATCAGCACGGCGGCCGCCGCGGCATCGCTCATCTGCGGGCTGTTCCCTGCCGTGACGACGCCGCGCGCGTGAAACACCGGCTTCAACTTCCCAAGCACCTCAAGCGACGTGTCGGCCCGCGGGCCTTCGTCCGTATCGAACACGATCGTTCGTGTCTTCGGCTTCGCGGCGCTCGCCGAGCCATTCGCGCCGTTTTCAAGCGCGGTGTACTTCAATTCGATCGGCGCGATTTCGTCCTTGAACTTCCCTGCCGAAATTGCGGCCAGCGCCTTCTGATGGCTCGCGAACGAAAATTCGTCCGCCTGCTCGCGCGTGATGCCGTATTTCTTCGCCAAATTCTCCGCCGTCAGGCCCATGTTCAGATACGTGTCCGGGTAGTGGTCCATCAGCCAAGGGTTGGGCGAGATCTTGTGGCCGCCCATCGGAAGCATGCTCATCGACTCGGCGCCACCCGCCACGGCCACATCGCCTTGACCAGCCATGATCCGCTCCGCAGCGATCGCGATGGATTGCAACCCCGACGAGCAAAAGCGATTGATCGTCATCGCCGCGACGCTCACCGGTAGGCCCGCGCGCAGCGACGCAATTCGCGCGACGTTCATTCCCTGCTCCCCCTCGGGCGTGGCGCAGCCGATGATCACGTCCTCGATTTCCGCAGGATCGAGCCCCCTCGCGCGCGCCACCGCTTCCTTAATTACATGTGCTGCCAGATCATCCGGCCTCGCCGCGCGCAGCGTTCCCTTTGGCGCCTTGCCGACCGCTGTCCGCACCGAACTCACAATCACGGCTTCTCGCATGGCTCACCTCGGTCGATGTGGCGCACTCCGGCGCCACAAACTGCTCCATTGGATGCCACTGCAGGGGAAAAAGCAACCGCGTGGACGCCCAGCTGATGCGGACTCAGGAATCAGGCTGAGAAATGCGAAAAAAATGTCGTTCTAGTCGCGATGGAAACGGATCGTCACCGTCATCTGCACCGGTATCGGCTGGCCGTTCAATCTCGACGGTTCATATTTCCACTGCCGCAGTGCATCGAGAGCCGCCTGTCGCAGCATGGGCGGTCCGGAAACGACTTTCATCGCGGTGACCTTGCCGCTCTCGTTGATCGACGTGTCCACCACGACATCGCCTTGCACGCCCGCTTCGCGCGCAGTGTTTGGGTACACGGGCAAAACCGAGGAGATCAGCCGCGGCGGCTTGATCTCGCCGCCGACGCGGACCGGCCCCGTAGGCGCGGCCTGTGGTGCCGTCGGCGCAGCAACCGTCGGCGCGGCCATTTCAGGCAGCGCGCCGCTGTCGCCTGAAACTGAACCGGCATCAAGTGAGGGCGCATTCTCCGCCTCTCCGGAACTCCCCGCTCGCTGCGCGGAAACCGGGTGCGCGTTCAGCGCGCCAAACATATCCGGAACTTTCGCGGGAGATTTCGCGGGCGCAGCAGCAGCCTGCACTTCAGGCTTGCTCGACCTCGCGTTCGTTGCCGAAGTCGCCTGCACGGTAACCGCAGGCGCGCTCGCGACCACCGGCGGGTTTACAGAATTCGATTGTGCAGCCGGACCCGCCGCCGCATTCGGCGGATTGGAAACGGGATTCTGCTCCGCGCTTGTCGCCACGGGCGGCGCACCCGGAGTTACCGAGGAGGATGCGGGCTTCGACGCTAAGCCGCCGAAAGGTGGCGCGTGAAAATGATAGGCAGCGCCACCAGCAACGACCACCAGCGCAGCCACCGCGCCAACAATCAGCGCCCAATTGCCGCCCTTGCCCTGGCGCACTTCCGCGCTGTGCGCCGATATCCCCAGCGCACCCGATCCCAGACCGGCGCCGAACGGTTCTCGCGACGTGCTATGAGCTCCGCCGAGGCTGGCCGATGCCGCAAACCGCCCAAATGTGGGCGCTGGACTCGGCGCAGCTGAACCCTCCGAATCAACAGGCGCTTCCTCTGAACTGGCGGTCGACGTACTCGCGTTCGAAACCGACGGCGGCGCGAACGTGTCTCCTTGCAGCTCCGCCATCGACATGGCCGGTGGAGGAACAGCGGGCGAGGCCGCCGGGAAATCGATCGCCGGCATCTGCTTTGCTGCATCCGTCGTGCCGCTCTTGTAATCGCCATCGATCAGCGGACTCCGCTTCAACGCTGAGGTCGCAGATGCCGCGGGCTGCACCTCTTCCTGCGAGCCGATCTGTGTAAACTTCGATTCCAGTTGGCTCGGCTGCGCGGCGCGTTGCGGAGGAGCGGCCACCGGTACCGCCGGCGACTTCGCAGCAGGGGCAGGCGCGCGCATTGCGGACGCAGGCGCCCACGAAATATCCGCCGCGGGCTTCTCGTCGGTCTTTTCTACCTTGACCTCAACGGCTACGGGCACGACTACCGGCGCAGGTGGAGGAGCCGCTGAAACTACCGGCGCGGCCTGTTCAGACGCATCAGCCGGAAAATACACGCCCCAGTAGCCTGGCTGCCGGTGCGTGAATTCGATCTCGACGTAGCTTTGGCCCGCCGCGAATGCGCGGACCTTCATCACGCGACAGATCGCGTCATGCCCCGATTTCAGATTGGTGATCACCATCATCTGCCCGACCGTCACGGCCATGGCCATCCGCAGCACGCCGCCCTGCGGAAACACGATCATCGTCGACGTCTGCTCTTCGAATGGTTCCGTGTGCGGCGTGGTGCCAAGGACGACTTCAGTCACGCGCGATCCATGCACCTTAACCGGCACGTCGAGGGACACGGCATCCGAGCGCAGTTGTCCCTGGTCCCGCTTCGGCGGGTTCGCATTCGGCGCAGCCGCGGTTTCGCTGCTGGAATTCGTCGCTTCTAATGTGTCTTTGAGTAGCGTCATCGTAGTACGAACGGTTTCACGCCGTCCCCCTTGATAAACCCCGATAAACCTTGCTTTTCCCTTGGTATTTTCGATTTTCTGCGCGGAAGCGAAGATGCGGCAATAGTACCTTCGTACTCCCAATGAACATTTCGGCAAATCGGTGAGGAATCTTAGTTCCGGAGGGGCTTTCCCGTCTTGAGGGTGTGCGCGATGCGCTCTTGCGTTTTGCGCTCGCCGCACAGGCTGACGAACGCTTCGCGCTCGAGATCGAGGATGTACTGCTCGGGGACGTTCTGCGGCGCGGTGATTCCGCCACCCGCCAAAATATACGCCAGCTTTCGCGCGACCACGCCGTCGTACTCGGTCGCGTACTCCCCGCGAATCATCATGTGAATCGCCAGCTTCGCCGCCGCGAGGAAATCCTCGCCGAGCACGCGAATTTCCGCCGGAGCCGGCGGATGATATCCGGCGCGAACCATCGCCAGCGCCGTTTGCTTCGCGTCCGCAATCTGCCGGTCGCGGTTCATGGCGATCAGATCCGACGCGCGCAGATAGCCCAGCGACCGCGCTTCCTCGCCGCTCGTCGAAACCTTCGCCGTCGCAATGTTCTCGAAAACCGGCCGCAGCGCGTGCATCAAATCCAGGCTGTCGCCGCTCGGCGCGTGTTCGTTTGCGCGGATCAGCATCTCCTTCGTGCCGCCGCCACCCGGAATCAGGCCCACCCCGACTTCAACTAGCCCGATATAAGCCTCCGCGGCCGCGTGAATCCTTGCGGCGTGCAGATTGATCTCGCATCCGCCGCCGAGCGCCATCCCCTGCGGCGCCGATACCACCGGCCGCGGCGCGTACTTGATCGCCATGTTCATGCGCTGGAATTGCCGCACCGCAAGGTGGATCTCGTCCCACTCGTCCTCTTGCGCCGTCATCAGCAGCAGCATCAGGTTCGCGCCCGCGGAAAAATTCGGCGCCTGATTGCCGATCACCATAGCCTCGAATTCCGTGTCGAGCCGCGCGACGCCCGCTTGCAGCATCGCGAAGATGTCTCCGCCGATCGCATTCATCTTCGCGTGAAATTCGCAGCACAGCACGCCGTCGCCCAGATCGATCAGGCTCGCTCCGGAGTTCTCCTGCACCACCGCCGTACGGTCCTTAAGCGATTTCAGCACGATGATGCCCGCGGGCTCTTCGAGCGGCGCGAGCGCGCCTGCCGCGAAATCGAAATACTTCGCGCGACCCTTCTCGGATTCGTAGAACGACTTCTTCGGCGAGGCCAGCACTTTCGCCACGAGCGGCGGCATCTGCTTGCCGCGCCGCTCCAGCGCCTTTGCCATCCGCTCGACGCCGATCGCGTCCCAAATCTCGAACGGCCCCAGCTCCCATCCGAATCCCCAGCGCATCGCGCGGTCTACATCCAAAATCGATCCCGCAATTTCGGGAATACGCCGCGCGGCGTAGAGGCACGTCTCGCCCAGCGTCGCCCAGAGGAACCGGCTCGCATTGTCCCCGCCGTCGCCCTCCAGCGCCGGACCCACTAGCATCGGCAGCCGCTCGCGCGTGCTTTCGATGCTCTTGCCCGCTTCGATCGAGCCGAACTTCGCCTTCTGCCGCACGCGATACTCCATCTTCTGCCAGTCCAGCGTCAGGATTTCCGACTCGCCGCCCGCGCCCTTCACGCGCTTGTAAAACCCGCTCCCGGTCTTTTCCCCGAGCCATCCGCGCTTCATCATCTCCTCGATAAGCGCTGGCGCCCGATACAACTCGCGCGACTCATCGTCCGGCACCGTCTCATAAATGTTGCGGATCACGTGGACGATCACGTCGAGCCCCACGATATCGAGCGTGCGGAATGTCGCCGAGTTCGGCCAGCCAACGGCCGGCCCCGTGCACGCGTCCACGTCCTCGACGCTCATGCCGAGCGCCTGCATCTGCTGCAGCGCGTGCAGAATCGAAAATGTACCGATGCGATTGGCGATGAAGTTCGGCGTGTCCTTCGCGACCACAACGCCCTTTCCGAGCGTCACGTCGCACACCTCGTCGAGCGCGGCGAGCACGTCGGGCAGCGTCTTCGGACCGGGAATCAGCTCGACGAGTTTCATGTATCGCGGCGGATTGAAAAAGTGCGCGCCCGCGAAGTGCTGCTGAAAGCTCTCGCTGCGCCCTTCCGAGACTGTGTGGATCGGCAGGCCCGAGGTATTCGACGTAACGATCGTGCCCGGCTTGCGCACCGCGTCGATGCGCTCGAAAAGCTTGCGCTTTATTTCGAGATTCTCCGCAACCGCCTCGATGATCCAATCGGCCTCGCCGCACCACGCAAGGTTATCTTCAAAATTTCCGGGAGTGATGAGCCGCGCGGTTTCAGGCGTAAAGAATGCCGCCGGGCGGGACTTTTTCGCGGCTTCCAGGCCAGCCACCACGATCCGGTTCCTCACCGCGGGATTTTCGAGCGTCAGGCCTTTGCGCTTTTCATCGGCATTCAGTTCCGGTGGAACGATATCGAGCAGATAGCAGGGGATGCCCGCATTGGCCAGATGCGCCGCGATCCGCGCGCCCATCGTCCCCGCTCCCAGCACGGCTGCCTTTTCGATCGGATGTCTCATCGGAAGAACCTTCGGCACGGCACATGGTTGCAAAAGCGCCAACGCGGGTCAACCGGAAACGCCAGTCGGTCATCGAACTCTGCTAGAGTTGTGTTTAGGCAACCTAGGCGCCTATGGGAACAGCATCAAAATGGCTGAATAAGGCTGTGAACGGTCTGCGGTCGTTCGCGTACGCAGACGAAGGCGAGCGGCCAAAAATCGGCCTCGCGCTCGGCGGCGGATTTGCGCGCGGCATCGCGCACATCGGTGTTTTGCGCGTACTCGAAGAGCACGAAATCCCGATCGACTTCATCGCCGGCACGAGTGTCGGCGCACTGATCGCCTCCACATACGCCAGCGGCACATCTCTCAATGACATGCAGAGACAGGGCAGCCAAACCAGCTTCCACGATTTTGGCCGCTGGACTCTTTCCCGCATGGGCATGGCCAACAACGAGCGCCTCGAAATGTTTTTTCACAAGTTCACGCCCGCGAAATATTTCAGCGACATGAAGATTCCGCTCAGCATCGTTGCCGCCGATCTGATTACCGGAGAGTCCGTTCACTTCACCGATGGCGAAATTGCTCCCGCCTTGCGCGCGTCCTGCGCCTATCCGGGCCTTTTTCTGCCGGTCGAATATCGCGGCCGCATCCTCGTCGACGGCTTTCTCACCGAAACCGTTCCCGCGGAGGCCGCGCGCGATCTGGGCGCCGAACTTGTCATCGGCGTACATCTCGAGCCGGGACTCCTGAAATCGGCCCCGCGCAATACGATCGAAGTGATCAGCCGCTCGTTTTCCATCATTCAGACGGCGGCGGCGCAGCTCTGGCACAAGGATACCGACATCCTCATCGAGCCAGACGTTCACCACGTCTTGTGGGATGAATTCGCGAAAACGCCGCAACTCGTCGCCGCCGGAGAAGCTGCCGCATACGCCGGGCTGCCTCAAATCAAAGCTGCTCTCGCCGGCAGCTTCGAACGCCACCCGAGCCTCGGCACGCCAGGCTCCCGGACGCACACCTCTCGCCGCTCCTGACCGCTCCCATAAGTTATCGCCCGCGAACTGCTAACCATCCTCGCCGCTCCGCGTCAATAACATGCAGAGAGCCGGGCGCTCCTGCGATGAACGCTGCAACGCCCCAATCAAACGCGGGAAGCGTCCGGCTCTTTCCGCGATGCTTGCTTCTGCTCGCGAATCTCCACAACCACCGCGGCTCCCTTTCCTTTGCCGCGCTTCGTAAACCATTCGCTCATCGCGGCCGCCAGACGCGCCGGATCGACGTTCAATCCCGCCTCTAGTTGGCCTTCTCCCGTCGGCAGCGTGTCATCGAATTCCGCCGAGCCCGTGAAATTCCTCATGCAAAAACTGTCGAGCCATTCAAGCGGCACCGGCCCGCGCTCCGCGCCGATCGTCATCTCCGCCGTAAGTTTTCGCGCGTACATTTCGCCCGAAGTATAACATCCACCACTTGCGCCGCTTTTTTCCCCGCTCCGCGCGTCTTGCAATTCCACCCGGCGTGTCCTACAATTTTTGCTTAGGCTGGTTCTTATTTGCTTTATAGAGCGCGTCTTTCTACGCAAAATATTAATTTCGGCGCGCGAAATTCTCCGGGGAGGTTCGGTGTCCACGCCGCTCGAAAGTTGGGTAGAAGAATCAGCGCGCCTCACGAAACCCTCAAAGATTGTCTGGTGCGACGGCTCGCAAGCTGAAAACGATCACTTCACCGAGGTAATGCTGAAAGACGGCACATTCCTCGAATTGAACCAGAAGACCTACCCCAGATGTTACCTGCACCGCAGCAATCCTAACGACGTCGCCCGCACCGAAGGCCTCACCTTCATCTGCACCCGCAAAAGGGAAGACGCCGGCCCCACCAACAACTGGATGGCCCCGAGCGAAGCCAAAGACAAGGTCCGCCCGCTTTTCGACGGCGCGATGAAGGGCCGCACGATGTACGTGGTGCCTTACATCATGGGTCCCGCGAGTTCTCCGTACAGCAAGATCGGCGTCGAAATTACCGATAGTGCGTACGTCGCCGCCAGCATGCGCATCATGTCCCGCATGGGCAAGGCCGCGCTGGAGCGCCTCGGCAGCTCCGACGATTTCGTGCCCGGCCTGCACTCGCTTGGCGACCTCGACCCGAAGCGCCGCTTCATCCTGCATTTCCCCGAAGAAAAACTAATCTGGAGCATCGGCTCGGGCTACGGCGGCAATGCGCTGCTCGGCAAGAAGTGCTTCGCCCTGCGCATTGCGAGCTGGATGGCGCGCGAGCAGGGCTGGATGGCCGAGCACATGCTTATCCTCGGCCTCGAAGATCCTTCGGGCAAGGTCACGTACATGGCGGCCGCGTTCCCCAGCGCCTGCGGCAAGACGAATCTCGCCATGATGGTCTCCGCTCTCGAATCGCAAGGCTATCGCGTCTGGACCGTCGGCGACGACATCGCCTGGATGCACGTCGCATCGGACGGCACGCTCCGCGCCATTAACCCCGAGGCTGGATTCTTCGGCGTCGCGCCGGGCACGAACGGCAAAACGAATCCCAACGTCATGGCTGCTCTCCGCCACGACACGATTTTCACGAACGTCGCTTTGACCCAATCCCGCGAGCCTTGGTGGGAGGGCATGGACAGCGCGCCGCCCGCGGGCCTTACCGACTGGCACGGCACGCCTTGGTCCGCGCAAAACGGCGCCGCCGCGCATCCCAACTCGCGTTACACCGTGCCCGCCTCTCAATCGGCGTCGCTCTCGAAACACTGGGAGGATTCCGAGGGCCTGCCCATCTCCGCGCTGATTTTCGGAGGACGCCGTGCGCGCCTGGCGCCGCTCGTCTATGAATCACACAGTTGGCAGCACGGCGTGTTCGTTGGCGCCACGATGGCTTCTGAAACCACGGCCGCGGCCACCGGCGCCGTCGGCGTCTCCCGCCGCGACCCCATGGCCATGCTTCCCTTCTGCGGCTACAACATGGCCGATTATTTCGCACACTGGCTCAATATGGGACCGAAGCTGAAGAAGCCGCCAAAGATTTTCCACGTGAACTGGTTCCGCCGCGACGCCGCCGGAAAATTCCTCTGGCCCGGTTACGGCGAAAACGTCCGTGTGCTTAAGTGGATGCTCGACCGCATCGAAGGCCGCGCCGCCGCCGCGGAAACTCCGATCGGCAACGTGCCTACGCCGTCCTCTCTCACGCTCGATGGCCTCGCGATCTCGCACGACACGATCGATGAACTGCTCCGCGTCGACCCGGACGACTGGGCCGAAGAAGAGCAGGCTGTGGGCGCATTCTTTGCAAAGTTTGGTGATCGCCTCCCGGCCGCCCTCTGCCAGGAACAGAAAGCCCTCGCCGCCCGCCTCCTCGCCCCGAGTTCACGGTAGTATCGGCAGAGATAGCCTTCGTAGCGGCCTCCGTAACTTGTCCCGAGTTCAACCGAGGGAGGCAGGCGCCTTGTAATTCCTTGGTAATCTCGCCGCGCAGTTCACCACCCACGGCGTCCCCGGCGCCTTGCAGCCGATCTACGGCTCGCATCCGGTAGGCGTAGCCCTCTTCGTCCGCCTCCGCCCCTTCTCAGGCAACGCTCGCTGATCGCGCGCGCCATGACAATCGCGCGGCGGTTGATTTTGGTTCCGTAGGGGCACAGCATGCTGTGCCCGGCAAACTTGCTTGGCAAGTCGCCGCCCATCCAGCACCGAGCATCGGCCGAGATGGTTTGCGTAGCGCCGGCATCCTGCCGGCGTCTTTTCCGTCCGAGACAAATCCACCCAACGCCAGTTTGCGCCCACCCCAACACTCCGTAATTTCCTTTTCTCATATAACCGATCGGGTTAATCTACTGGGCAGTGTGCGCGGTGTTTGCGTCCCGGACGGTGGTGGGGGAAGGGATCTGTTGTCCCTCCGCGCATCGTTGGCGTGATGAGTCAATGTGCGGCCAACGACGCTTCGTCCATCTGGCTGCTCGCAAGTGCTGAAGAGCCTGCGGCAGGTTGCTTCCGAGTACCCGACTATCCACCCAGAACCCAACGCTTCACTTCCCACAAGCCCGTTTGTGGCCGGCTAAAGACATTTGATATCCGGTAACCCGACTACGCGTCCAATTGAATTGTGTCGCCGTGTGCGTATCGAATATTCTTACAGGCGACCACGAAGTAGGCCCCATACGCTAACCTTCGGCAGAGGGAGTATTGCGCAGCAGTGAACTCAATCATTGACAATGAGTCGCCTCGCGATCACGGCAAAGAAGCAGAATTTCCTGCTTCGGGGCAACGCATTTGGCGCAGCGATGCGGCGGTCCTAGTTTATATCGCATGCGCGACGGTAGTCGTTCACATCCTCACCGGCGGGCGATATGGATTCCATCGAGACGAACTCGCCACCCTGGACGACGCGCGCCATCTGTCCTGGGGATACGTCGCATACCCTCCGATCACCCCGTTTTTTGCTCGTCTTTCCCTGATTCTCTTTGGGACTTCGCTCGCTGGATTCCGCTTCTTTGCCGCCGTTGTTAACGCCGTTGCTGTGGTTCTCACGGGCCTCATGGCCCGCGAATTCGGTGCCCGCCGCGGGGCCCAGATAGTTGCAGCCCTTGCCACCGTTCCTTTCTGCCTTGCTGCCGGCTCGCTTATGCAGTACGTCTCGTTCGACTATTTTTTCTGGGTTTTGAGGGCCTATTTCATAGTTCGGCTGCTGAAATCAGACGATCCCCGGTGGTGGCTGGCCATCGGCTGTGCCGTCGGTCTGGGCATGATGGCCAAATATTCTATGCCCTTCCTCGTTGCGGGGCTGTTGGTCGGCGTACTCTTCACGGATGCTCGTCGCTATCTCGCCAGCAAATGGCTCTGGTACGGCGTCGCCATTTCTCTCTTGATCTTCCTCCCTAATCTCCTTTGGCAGGTCAGGCATGATTTCGTTTCGATCCAATTCCTTCGATCCATTCACGCGCGAGATATCCGCATCGGAAGAACCAAGAATTTTCTTCCCGGACAATTACAGTTGACCCTCCTCGCATTTCCGCTCTGGATCGCTGGTCTCTTCGCCTGCTTTTTCTCTCGTATGGGCAAGCGCTTTCGGGTCCTCGGTTGGATGTACCTCACGCTCCTGCTGCTGTTCATCGTTCTCAAGGGCCGCAACTATTACCTCGCTGGGGCCTACCCCATGCTCTATGCAGCCGGAAGCGCCTGGGGCGAACAATGGGTGTCATCTCTTCGGCGCGGCATGGCCACAACGGTGCGCGTCCTCGCTTGGAGCGCCCTTGTGGTTGATATTGCCGTAGTGACCGCTCTAGCGCTTCCGATTGCCCCGATCAACTCCAGGTGGTGGAAGGCGATCAGAACCGATGGCAACCTTCGAGAGGAATTCGGCTGGCCCGAACTCATTGAAACAATTGCCAGAATCCGCGACTCTCTGCCTGCGCAGGACCGCGCGCATCTCGGCATCCTCGCAGGTAACTATGGCGAAGCAGGGGCAGTCGATCTCTACGGCCCGCGCTACGGGCTCCCGGCAGCGATCAGCGGCATCGACTCCTTCTGGTTCCGTGGCTATGGCAATCCTCCCCCGCAAACATTGATTGTGGTCGGACTGCCTCTTGGATTCTTGGAAAGTCACTTTTCCTCCTGTCAGCTTGTCGCCCACACCTGGAATCGCTATGGCGTCGAAAACGAAGAGACGCGTGACCACCCCGACATTTTCATCTGCCGCGGTTTGCGTCAAAGCTGGCCGGACTTTTGGAGCAGTTTTCGCTATTACGGTTAGCTAATGTTTCGCAGCCAAGACTCCTTGCTCCGCGTATGACGACGCTTAGGGCCCGCCGTCTATAACTCGTAAACGACCACCAGGTGCGACCGATCCGACTAAGTCCCGACAAACGTGCTTCCCGGACAAGTGCCCCCGGCTCCCCAGAAGTCCTAGTGCTGTATCGGAAGCGCGCATCGACAGAAGAATGATGTGCGGGCAGGGTGCTCCGGCGCGGTTTCGATACAGCGACTTGAAGGAAGTCGCCCGGCGGCGGACGCGGGCCC